>OGWZ01000012.1_pt1 | contig 278100 bp, 228 predicted proteins | sample 1576141 | NCBI WGS metagenome assembly OGWZ01 (sample SAMEA3541512, study PRJEB24748) | human gut metagenome | biome: human gut; feature: human-associated habitat; material: faeces | place: China | collected 2012
TGGTACAGAAGCATCCCATCCTGCAATTCAATCATACGGATACACCTCGATTCTTGAGCAGGGTTTCAACATCATGCAAAGCGCATTCGTAGCTATTCAAATGAAGAATGTCATAGCAGTCAGCGATAAATCCGAGAATGTCGTATTTCTTAAACAATTCTGCGCAGTCGCTGGGAGACATTTTCCATTTGGATTGAGCCATCCGAAAGACCCAGCACTGCATATCGGCAATGTCAATATTATATCCACTCATAGAGCATACCTCCTTTGAGTATAATTTCTCAATTTAAGTATAGCTCTTTTTCTGCCGCTTAGCAACGACAGAATTGTAAATTTCAGATTATTTTCTGCCTGTCTGTCCCGTGCAGATGGGCTTTTTTCATGCCTGCGAGGAGGTGGTTACGCAAATGGCATCCAGAATCCAGGGCATCACCGTTGAGATCGGCGGCGATACCACAAAGCTCTCCAAAGCACTGGAAAGTGTAAACAAATCAATCAAGGGGACGCAGTCCGGACTGAAGGATGTCAACAAACTCCTGAAACTGGACCCTTCCAATACAGAACTGGTCGTCCAGAAGCAGAAGATGCTGAAGGATGCCATTGAAGCTACCAAGGAAAAGCTGGCAACTCTGAAGACTGCCGCACAGCAGGCCAATGAGCAGCTTGCCAACGGTGAGATCACCCAGCAGCAGTATGATGCCCTCCAGCGTGAGATCGTGGAGACCGAACAGAATCTGCGGTCTTTACAGGACCAGGCGGCGACCACCAATGCGACTCTTGCTAGGATCGATGAAGCCGGAGAAAAGCTCCAGAACATCGGATCTTCTGTGGAGAATGTAGGCAAGAAGTTCCTTCCGGTGACTGCCGCTGTAACGGGGCTTGGCACTGCCGCAGTGAAGACGGCAGCAGATTTCGATTCCGAGATGAGTAAGGTCTCTGCCATTTCCGGTGCGATCGGGGATGACTTTGACCAGCTCCGTGCGAAAGCCCGTGAGATGGGTGCAAAGACCAAGTTCTCTGCATCCGAGGCAGCTTCGGCGATGGAATACATGGCCATGGCCGGATGGAAGACTTCTGACATGCTGAACGGCATCGAGGGCGTCATGAACCTCGCGACCGCTTCGGGTGAAGACCTCGCTACGACTTCAGATATTGTTACCGATGCCCTTACCGCGTTCGGCTTATCCGCTGCGGATTCTGGGCATTTTGCCGATATCCTCGCAGCCGCTTCCTCCAATGCGAACACCAACGTCTCCATGATGGGCGAGACGTTCAAGTACTGTGCGCCTATTGCCGGTGCGCTGGGGTTCTCGGCAGAGGATACCGCAGAAGCCATCGGACTTATGGCAAACAGTGGTATCAAGGCTTCACAGGCTGGTACTTCCCTTCGTACCATCATGAACAACCTTTCCGGTGAAGTGACCTTTGTGGGTAAAAACATCGGTGAGGTTACGATTGCAACCAGCAATGCAGATGGCAGCATGAGAAGCCTGAACGACATCCTTGCAGACTGCCGTGTGGCATTCTCCGGGCTGTCGGAATCTGAGAAGGCCGCCAACGCAGAGGCATTGGTCGGCAAGAATGCGATGTCCGGCTTCCTTGCCCTGATGAATTCCAGCGAGACGGACATCAACAAACTGCGTGGTGCCATTGAAAACTGCGATGGCGCATCTGAGAGCATGGCAGAGACCATGCAGGACAATTTAAATGGTCAGCTCACCATCCTGAAATCTCAGCTGGAGGAGCTGGCTATTTCTTTTGGCGATATCCTGATGCCCACCATCCGCAAGATCGTATCTGCTGTGCAGCAGTTAGTGGACAAGCTCAACAGCATGGATGAGGGTACCAGGGAAACGATCATCAAGATCGGGCTCCTGGCGGCATCCATCGGTCCGCTGCTCATTGTGCTGGGCAAGACCATATCGACCGTCGGCACTGCGATGCGGGGATTCAGTTCTCTTGCAAAGGGTGTCCGGCTTCTCATCACCCATGTGGGCAGTGCCAGCGGTGTGTTCAGCAAGCTGGGTGTGGTTCTGGGTGGTCTGTCCGGGCCGGTCGTAGCAGTGGTGGCGGTCATCGGCACACTGGTTGTGGCGTTCATGAACCTCTGGAATACGAATGAGGAGTTCCGTACTGCCATTACCGGCATCTGGAACGACATCGTTTCCAAGGTGAAAGCGTTCTGTGATCAGTTGACACAGCGGATCAACGGACTGGGCTTTGACTTCAAGGATGCCACCGAGGTACTGAAAGCAGTCTGGGATGGATTCTGTCAGGTGCTTGCTCCGCTGTTCGAGGGAGCCTTCCAGAATGTTGCCACCATCCTTGGCGTTGTTCTGGATACGCTGCTTGGTCTGTTTGATGCCTTTTCCAATGTGTTCTCCGGCAACTGGAGCGGTGCATGGGAAGCGGCAAAGGGCATCTTCTCCAGTATCTGAGATGGCGTGAAGTCTGTATTCTCTACGACTCTTACCGCATTAAAGAGCGCACTGGATGTGTTTCTTGGGCTGTTAGGTACGGACTGGCAGACGGTCTGGGGCAGTATCAAGAGCTTCTTTGAGACCGTGTGGAGCGGAATCAGCAGCTTCTTTTCAAACACAGTTTCTGCTATCCAAAGTGTGGCAACGACTGTGTTCACTGTAGTTTCGAGCTTCTTTACGACTGTCCTTACGAGTATCCAGACGACCTTCAGCACCATCTGGACTGCCATTTCCACAGCCGTTTCTTCTGTGTTGAATATGATCCATACCACGGTGACAACTGTGTGGACGGCGATCTCGACTGCGATTTCTACGGTCATGAATACCATCAGCACGACGATCACTTCGGTGTGGAATGGCATCTACAACACCATGAAACCTCTGTTGGATGCGTTCAAATATCTGTTTGAAACCATCTGGCAGGCAATTCAGATCCTGATCGGCGCAGCACTGACTGCAATCCAGATGAAGATCACTTCCATCTGGAACGCCATCGTCGCCTTTGTGACTCCGATCCTGACTGGATTGCAGACGACTTTCTCTACGGTTTGGTCCGCGATCCAGACAGCCATATCTACGGTGCTGACTGCAATCCAGACCGCGGTGACAACTGTATGGAACGCTATTGTATCGTTCCTGTCTCCGCTGCTGACTGGCATTCAGACCCGGATGAGTACGGCATGGAATGCAATCAAGACGGTCATTTCGACTGTCCTTTCAGCAATCCAGTCCACGGTTTCTTCCATCTGGAGCGCCATCAGCAGCAAAATCTCCGGTGTGGTAAATGGTATCAAATCGGTGGTTTCTTCCGGCTGGAATGCCATGAAGTCTACGGTTTCGTCCCTCAGTAACAGCATCAAGAGCGCGGCGACCACAGCTTTTAACTCGATGAAATCCGGGATTTCCTCTACCATTTCCGGTATTAAGTCCACCATCACGAACGGCTTTAACAGTGCAGTTTCCTTTATCAAGGGTCTGGCTGGACAGGCATTCTCGTGGGGCTCGGACATGATCGGCAACATTGTGTCCGGTATCCAGTCGAGGATTCAGGATGTGGCAAGTGCCGTATCGGGAGTGGCAGACCGTATCCGTTCCTTCCTGCACTTCTCTGTGCCGGACGAAGGACCGTTGGCGGATATGGAAAGCTGGATGCCGGACTTCATGCAGGGACTGGCAAACGGCATCACGACCAACACCGGACTTGTGACTGCGGCGGCGGAGAACCTGTCCACCACGCTGTCTACTTCCATCACCAACTCCATGAGGGGAGTGGAGCAGGCATACAGTAAGAGCTGGGCGGCCATCAGTCAGACGGTGAAGACCGGAACAGCAGGTGTGAGTGCCGCGATGAGATCCGCATGGAGTTCCATTACGGCCAGTACCACGAGCACATGGAATAGCATCAAGTCCAGTATCCAGAACAGCTTCTCGGTGGTGAAATCCAATGTGACCTCTGCGACAGCAGCAGTGAAAACTTCCATGACCAGTGCATGGAATGCGGTGAAGTCGCTGACAACGACCAGCTGGAACGGAATTAAAACGGTCATTACCACAGCGTGGAACGGGATTAAATCCCTTACCACCTCTGCGACCGCTTCTGTAAAAACGTCCATGACCAGCGCATGGAATGCGGTGAAAAACCTGACGAATACCAGCTGGAATGGTATCAAAACAGTCATCACGACTGCATGGAACAGCATCAAGAGTCTTACAACTTCCTCTGTATCCGCAGTTCGCAGTACGGTCACAAGCGGCTGGAACACACTGAAATCTACCACGACCTCTGCCTTCAACAGCATCAAGTCTACGGTGTCTTCGGCAATGTCCAGCCTGCGCAGCACGGTTTCTTCTGGTGTTGCAAGTATCAGGAGCAGTTTTAACTCGCTCGGTTCGATTGCTTCTTCGGCATACCGCTGGGGTGCAGATATCTGTTCCCAGATGGCGTCAGGTGTCCGGGCAGCAGCCGGTTCCGTGATCGCAGCGGCAGAAAATGTCGCAAGCAGGGTCAGAAGTCTGCTGCATTTCTCTGTATCAGATGAAGGACCTCTGTCCGATGCAGATACCTACATGCCGGACTTCATGAAGCTGCTGGCGACCGGCATTAAGAAAAATGTCAAGTCGGTGGTAAAAGCCGTGCAGGGACTTGCCGGGTCTATGAGCAACAACCTCACGACCCCGGTAGATTCTCTGGGCGACTGGATGGATTCCGTGGTCGGCAGTTTTGCTACCACGATCAAGAAAAGTCAGAGCGGTATCGGTAGTGCGGCAAGGGATGTGGGCAGCGGTATCCAGTCCCAGTTGATGTCCGGGCTTTCCGGTCTGAAAACACAGTTCCAGCAGCTCTGGACGGACCTGCAGGGGATTACAAAAGCCGCTGTCGGAAATATGGGCAATGAGGTGAAGCAGGGCTTTTCGGATATGAAGGATTCCATTGGAGAGCTGAGTTCTCAGACCAGTTCCCTTGGAAATGCAATCCGCAGCCTTGGCGATACCTTCAACTCGGATTTCCTAAAGAGCCTGGGCAACGGCATCAGTAAGGTCGGTGACACGGTCAATACGGTCACGGGTCTAGTGGACAAGCTCGGCTCCATGAAGAACACCATCGGAAACCTCGGAAATACGATGCAGAACCTTGGCAATGTCCTCGGTACAGAGAACGGCGGTGGTCTGTTGTCCAACATCGGAGATTTCTTGTCGAAGATCGGCAGTGCAGATGGAGGTCAGATCGTGTCGAAGTTTGGCAATCTGATCTCTGGGCTGACCTCCAAAATGGGCGGTCTGGGAGAGGGAATCTCCGGCATCATCTCGAAGCTGGGAAGCCTTGGCTCCAGCGGTGGGGGAATCCTGTCGAATCTGGGTGGGCTGCTTTCCGGTGTAGTGTCGAAGATCGGCGGCTTAGGCGGCAGTCTTTCTGGGCTTCTGTCTGGTGTGGGTTCCACATTGGGCGGAATTGCTGGTTCTGCCGGTTCCGCAATCGCAGGACTGTTCGGCTCGGTTGGCACGACCGTATCCGGTCTGGCTGCTGGTGCGGGATCGGCTCTGGCTGGTATCGCTTCCTCGGCCGGAGGAGTGCTTGCTTCGGCAGGTACAGCACTGGCCGGTCTTGCCGGTCCTGCAGGTATCGCAGTGGCAGCCGTTGGCGGCATCGGTCTTGGACTTACCGCTCTCTGGAAAAACTGCGATGGCTTCCGGGAAGGTGTCACAAATATCTGGAACAAGGTTACTTCGGTGTTTTCCAAGGGTGTGTCCGCCATCAAGAACGGAATCTCCAATGCGGCTTCTGCCATCGGCAACGTGGCATCGTCCATCTGGGGCGGTATCAAGAACGTGGCTTCCTCTGCAGTCAGCTGGGGCAAGGATATTGTTGGCGGTATCGCAGGAGGCATCAAGAAGGGTGTGAGCTGGGTTGGCAATGCGGTCAAGAGTGTGGCAAACGGTATCCGTTCGTTCCTGCATTTCTCGGTGCCGGATGAAGGACCGTTGGCAGATGCGGACACCTATATGCCCGACTTCATGAAGCTGCTGTCCGGCGGCATCAAGAAAGGCGAGGACGGACTGATCAGCCAGATCAAGTCGTTGGCAGGAAAAGTACAGCAGGGTATGGAGGGCATCAGCTCCTTCAGCCTGCCGGAACTGACCCTGCCGCATTTTGATGGTTCCGGCTGGAACTTTCCGCAGGCGGCTCTGGCCGGAGGCGGTACAACCCGGACAACGAATCTCGGCGGTGTGTATATCACGGTCAATGGCTACAATGCCCGGAACGATGATGAACTCGCACAGACCGTTGCGGATAAGATCAACGGCATGATCGATCAGGATGATTCGGTCTTTAAGTAAAGTTAGGAGGTAGATGCTTATGGGCTACAATGCCCCAAAACAGACTGTGTCACAGTTTCAGTTAAAAGGCAGATATGCCAGACAGTATCTGTCCTTTGCAGGGAAGTCCAGCAAAGACTTCCTTTTATATTTGTCTGGTCCCGGCGTGTATGATTCCCCGGCTGCAGATGTGGAGAGCACCTCCGTACTCGGCAGGAACGGAGACATCCTCACCGAGAATGCAAAGGCAGGCCGCCGCAGGTATCAGAACGTGGATATCAAGTATAAGGCATTTTTCTTCAACGGACTGCCAGCTAAGACAGCAGCAGTCAAGGCATGGCTTCTGTCGCCGGTCGGGTATCAGAAACTGCAGGATACTTATGATCCGGATTTCTTTCGGATGGCTGTGTGTACGGATGCATTGGAGTTTGATGTGACAGCCCAGAAAGCTGCCGAGATGAAGCTGACCTTCAATTGCAAACCACAGCGGTGGAGCGTGGACGGGCAGAGGGCGATCCGGCTGGATGGCAGGTCGACCCTAAAGAATCCCTTTGCATTTCCAGCACAGCCTATCTTCAAGGTCTACGGAGATTCTGGTGGTAAGCTGTATGTGGGTGAGGAGAAGATCATCATCCACAGCATCAAAGATTATGTGCTTCTCAACTGTGAGACGCACAATGCCTATAATGCCGTTGGGTTCTGCAACGAGACCATCCTTTCAGAGGACTTCCCGGAGCTGCCGGAAGGAAAGACCACGATCACATGGACGGGTGGTATCACGGCGGTGGAGGTAACTCCTCGCTGGTGGACACTGTGACAGGAGGTGAGGCCGGTGATTCCATGTTTATATGATTCCAGGGAAATGAAATTTGACCATAACGGCATCGGAAAGCTGGCAGATGCACAGTTCTGTACCGTAACGGAAAAGAGAAACGGAAGCTATGAGCTGAAGCTCATCTGCCCGGCGGACGGTATCCATGCAGAAATGCTGGAGGAGGGGAATATCATCCTTGCAAAACCATCCGATACCATGCAGAGTCAGCCGTTTCGCATTTACAAGATCACGACACCGATTGATGGAAAGCTGGAAGTGCTGGCACGGCACATTTCCTACCAGCTGAATTTTATCACCGTGTCACCGTTTACCACAGGCGGATGTGCGGGTGCGATGAATGGCCTGAAAAAGCATGCTTCTTCGGACTGTCCGTTCTCTGTCTGGACGGATATGGAGTCCAAAGCAGCCTTTGCCGTGTCGGTACCGGCATCCTTTCGGAACTGTCTGGGTGGCATGGAAGGGTCGATGCTGGATACTTTTGGCGGTGAATTTGAGTGGGACCGGTATACCGTGAAGCTTCATAAGGCGAGAGGCACCGACCATAACGTCCATATCATCTATGGCAAGAACCTGACGGATTTCAAGATGGAAAAATCCATCGAGAACACCATCACGGGAGTGCATCCGTACTGGGTAGACAACGAAACGCAGGCGGTTATGGAACTGCCAGAAAAAGTGGTCATGGTCAGCCGAAAATCTGTGCCGTATCAGAAGATTACGGTGCTGGACTGCACCAGTGCCTTTCAGGAAAAGCCATCGGAAGCGGCTTTGCGAGAGTATGCACAGGACTATATTGATACGACCAGCCTGACAGAGCCGGAGGTCGACATTAAAATCGACTTCATTCAGCTTTGGAATACACCCGGATATGAGGATGTTGTACAGGCAGAACAGGTCTCGCTCTGTGATACGGTTCATGTGTATATCTCGAAGCTGGGCATTGAAGCCAGTTCCAAGGTTACAGAAACCGAATATGACTCGCTTTTGGAACGGTATAACAGCATCACGCTGTCGAATTCTACGGTCAGCAGCCGAAATTCCTCCCTGACAAGCTCCCTTAACAGTATCCGAAATACAGCAACCGCCGCATACGATACCGCAGTCCGTGTGGAAACAGCAGTGGGAGAGCAGATGGGCGGCATTTCGGCCTCCATTATCTATGATGGTGCGTTGTTTGCTGCACTGTTCGGCCTTCATTATAAAAATGAGACGGACAGTAAGGGGAATACGACTCGGTACGCATTCAACGCAGCAACTCTGAAACAGTCAACGGTTGCGTGGAAGAATAGTCCGGCCGGATTTTTTGTTTCCACAGATGGCGGGAAGACATGGGGATATGGCTGGGAGTCAGATGATTCCGCAGTCAAAACAGCAATCCTGCTGGAGCAGACACTCAAGGAACTGGACGACCGTTACAAGAAAGCAGCCGAGCTTTCCGAGGAGTTGCTGGAGGAACTGGATGAGCGGTACAAAACAGCGACCGCTATTTCTGTAGAACTTCAGAAAACGCTCGATCAGCGGTATGAAACGGCAAAGAAGCTGTCCAAAGAACTGTATGAGGAACTGGATAGGCGGTACAGCACCCTCACGGAAATCTCAGATGATTTGCAGAAGGAACTGGACGCGAAGTATCAGCCGTATATCCCTGTGTCCGAAAGTGCGCCGGAAGACCCGGCAGAGGATTCCTTCTGGGTCGATAAGAAGAACCTTCGGTTGAAACTGTGGGACGGAGAGCAGTGGCAGACGATTGGATATGAACCGGAAGAACCTGATCCAGAGCCAACGGAACCGACCACACCGACTGAGCCTGAAACCCCGGATATCGAAAAGCCGGGTAGTGAAGATAAGGATACGGAAAACAAAGAGGAAATAGATAACAAGGAGACGGATCAGGAAGGAGGAAGTTCGTAATGCTTACAGGCATTTATCAGGAAGTGGAATTGTCGCTGACGGAAAATCTCATCCCAGTGACGGTTCCGGTCAAGCAGTATGACAACAAGGCGAGAAAAGTTCGCTGTGTTTTGTATAACAACTCTGTGGAATATACCGTGCCGCGGAATTGTATTGTAGCCTGTTCCGGTACCCGTCCGGACGGTACGATCTTCCACTACACGAGTGAAACTGCGCCAGACCTTGTATTCGTTGAGAAGGGGGCAGTCCTCTTTACGATCACGACCTTCATGACGGCGCAGGCCGGACGTTTTCCGCTGGATGTTGTTATGCTCAGCACAGAAGGTGATGTCCTTGGCTCATTCTCTCTTACGTTAAAGGTGGAGAGGGCGGCCATCAATAACGGCAAGATCGCCACTTACACATTTGTAGCATTCCTGAAAGCTGTTCGGGATGGCATCCGAAATCTGTTTATAGACAAGGCAGGCTGCTTTGGCTTTGAGTCGGATGACGGTCTGGGACTGAGTGATAGATCGGAGTCCAGTTCCGTAGAAAAGCTGTGCCGTGAAATCGTGGAAGGATCGATCACGGAGGATGGCTATTTTGCATTTGAAACAAAATGCGACCTTGGGCTGATATTCACAACCGATGAAGAAGGACATCTGGTCGTGGAATATGGCGAGGATGATGCGTCAGTGTAAGGCTGACAGAAAGGGGTAATATGGCAAAATACACAGGCCGCCGGATCGTTCCCAAACATGCAGGCGAATGGGACATCCGGAAAGAATATGAAGAGCTGCAGATCGTACTGGATACAGACAGCGGCAACAGTTTTATTTCCAATCTTCCGGTGCCGAAGGGGACGGCTCTGGATGATGAGAAGTATTGGAGTCTGTTCAGCCTGCATAGTGAGCAGATCGCAGAGGCAGAGGAGCATTTGACCCAGACGGCTGAAGATATTCGCTCAGAGCTTTCGGAAACAGAAAACCGGATCAGCAAAAATGTATCCGACACGGAAGGCCGTATCAATGAAAGTCTCTCCAGCACAGAAAGTAAGGTAAACACCAGCCTGTCCGAGACAGAAAGCCGTGTGACTGCGCGTGTGGAGAATGCAAAATCGGATCTGACTGCAAAAGTCGCTGCGGCAGAGCAGCAGATGAACCAGAACGCCCAGAATGTCGCACAGACAAACAAGGCTCTGAATGCCCGGATGGACCAGATTGCAAAAGGGAGAACCTCTGACACAGAAGTCCTTGATGCAAGAGTGGATTCGGAGGGGAATACCTTTGACAACCTTGGAACAGCGATCCGTTCCATCTATCCAAAAGCAAAAGAAGGGCTGGATGCACTGCAGGAATCCAAGGTGGATGCAAACTATGATGCGACCGGCGAACTGACAGAAGGCATTACAGTCAACACGATCAATGGAGAAACGCAGAAGTTTGAGCATGTTCAGACGACAGCACTGATCCCGGTAGATACCGCCTGCCAGAAAGTTTACTATACTGGGCAGGTGTTCAACTGGATCGGAGTTGCAGGCTATGATGCCAATGGCACGTTTGTGGCATCTATTCTGGATTCCAGGGATACGGAACAGCCGCAGGAGTACAAAGAAAAGGAATTGGAGATCCCGGAAGGGGTATTCCAGATCCGGGCAAGCTCCTATGCGAAAGACCTGAACCTGAAAGTCTGCGGAGAGTCTGCAAAGCTGTGGAATCAGGTTCAGAGGGAGCGACAGAATCAGAAAAAGATGGCAATCGAGATCGAAGCACTGCGAAGTGCGGATGATGCACTGGCAAAGGAAACGATGACCAGTCTGGAGTATCCGGATATTATCGTGATCCTCATGTCCATTGATGAGACCGGCACTTACTTCCCGGCAAAATACCCGGAGTACCGGGCTTCTGAGATCACGCTGGGCGGACTTCACAGCAAGAATGTGAGCATCTACCAGTATTTCTGCGATGAACTGCAGGATGAGGCAAACGGTGTCTATGTATGCAGCGGTCATCTGATCCAGCCGGCTGTGGAGAGTTATCCTACACTGGATTATGTGTCTGCGGATTCGGTTGGCAGACAGAGCGGCAGGGTACTGCACATGGCATACGGCCGAGGCCAGTACGGAGGTCCCAACTGGCATCCGAACAACTACGCACACTGCGCATGGGGCTATCAGCTGTATGCGCTGGTCAAGTATACACTGGCACTACAGGATATGAAGTGATGCCGGGAATATCCCGGAGAAAGGAAAAGCTATGATGAACCGTAATAATTGTCTGAAAATTCGGGGGGGGGGTATCGGATTATCTGCCCTGTGCAGTGATCTGATCTCTTCTGTGCTGAGGGGAGGTGTGTTCTATGCCTAAGTATGTTGGCAGACGCATCGTCCCGAAGCATGGCGGCATCTGGGACAAGACAAAAGAGTACGAGGAACTGATCATTGTGCTGTGTCAGGAAACTGGTGTCAGCTATATCTCTAAGCTGCCGGTCCCGGCGGGAACGGAAATCTTTAATGAACACTACTGGGCTGTATGCAGTGAGTTCAGTGAGCAGATCAGGCTGGCAGAGGATCACCTGACCCAGACAGCAGAGGACGTTCATACGGAACTAACAGAAACAGAAAGCCGCATCAGTAAAAATGTGTCCGAAACGGAAGAGAGGGTCACCCAAAAGCTCACGGATACGGTGCAGAACGTGAATGACAGTCTGAGTGATACGACCACAACGCTGGCGAAGAAGTTGGCAGATGCTCAGAAGCAGCTGGAGGATGGACGGACAGCCATGCAGCAGAGTGCAGCATCCCTGAATTCCAGGATGAACAGCATTGCATCCGGTAAGACTACGGACAAGGAGACTCTGGATGCGCGGGTCGATTCGGCAGGGAAGACCTATGACTCATTTGGTGCACACTTACGGTCCAGAGCCGATAAGTTCTATGCCAACGGTATGCCTTTCTCTTATACAGGAGCAGTCAATCTGAATACCACAGAGCATCAGCTGGAGTTTTCTGGGAACTTTATCTATCTGGGTGCGAAGGGGAATAAGCTGCTTACGAAACCAGAGCCGGTTCCATATAACCCGGATGCTCTTTTGACCTATATCTCCTACGATACAGTGGAAGGGACGTTGGTGACAGCGGACTGGTCGGATTCTCCAAAAGAGAATGATATCATCGTTTTTGTAGTGGACTGTAAATATCCGGAACGGTCTTATGGCTACTTTCCGTTTAAGGTGGATGGCAGGATGCCGTTTGGCGACCATACGCTGTCCGGCACGATGCTTCGGGATAAATCGGTGGACGGACAGAAACTCCTGGATGCTACCGTTACAAAGGATAAACTCGCAGATGCCTGTGTAAGCGCGGCAAAACTTGCACGGGATGCGCTGATGTCACAGAGCCTTGAAGTTCCATTCCAGCCCTGTGTCTTTTCAAAAGGAAAATGGGAGATCGTGGATGAAGGAGCCACCATCCATCATTTTTTGACGGAGTATGAGAGCGGGTATTATGGCGGCGGCATTAAAGTTCCCCGTGCGGAGCGGTTTGATAAGCTCTATGTCGAGATGGATTACTGCAACGGCCAGCTGATGCACTACTATGTGGTTGGTTCAAAGCTGGTGAACTTTGGGTCGATCGCTTCTACGGATGGAAAACCAAAGAGAATCACGCTTGAAATTCCATCCAAAAAGCTGGAAGATGCCGGGTATAAGGATGACTATATCCAGATCGTGTTCACGAAGAACAGCACCTACGATATGACCATGTCCAACGTAAAGGCACATTACTTCAATGTGAAGGGCAGCTACTTTGGGGAAGATTACAGCCTCCTTCATGAGCAGGCTGACACCAATACAAAGGAGCTTGCTGCCTTGTCGGAAAAGGTCCGTGTAAATGTGGATGCGATCAAAACAGCAGATGCGAATATGCAGAACCTTTCCAAAACGATCAGTTTCGTGTCTACGGATATGCAGGTGGTCATGAAGCAGAAATCTGCGTTCACCGGAAAGAAGATCCTGCTTTTGGGAGACAGCATCACGGCACTGAACACATCGGAGCGTGGCTGGGTAAGATACTTCAATGAGATCATCCAGCCGGAGCGGTTTGTAAACCTGTCGGTATCCAGTGCCAGATGGTGCGATTATGAGGACAGCGTTTACGATGGCAACCCGGTCTTTTCCGGACCGGATCAGAATCACAACAATGTCATGGGCAATCAGGTGGAAAAACTCATCCGAGGCAAGGACAAGACCAGCCCTCACTACAAGGAAGTGACTGCCTACGCCGACTTTGATATGATCCTGATCGCCTGTGGTACGAATGATGGTGTTCCTTCCGGTGATATGGAAGGCTCTTTCACTTCGGAGAATGAAATGGTCGCCATCGAAGAGCTGGACCGCAGGGCGTTTGCATCAGCATTCCGGTACAGCATCGAAAAACTTCAGCAGCTGTACCCGGCGGCGAAGATTTATATCTGTACGCCGATTCAGGGCTATATCACGACCCGGAGCTATGCACAGTCCAAGGCGAAAGGCGATTATCTGAAACTTCTTGCCGGCAGGATGTCTCTGGAAGTCATTGATACTTTCTGCTGTGGTATCTGTGACATCTACGAGAAAAAGAATGCCAATGGCCGCTACCTGATTGATGGTCTGCATCCGAATGCGGCAGGCGCAAAGAAGATCGGAGTGTTCAATGCCAGTGCAGTGATTCTCAAACCACATCTCAAGAGAGAGGGAACAGACCACAAAATTCCGGTCATCATCGGTGTAGTAGAAGGCGACACCCACGATATTGGAAAAAACCTGGTCAAGATCATGATGGATACTGCCGGATTTGAAGTATACGATTTGGGCAGAGATGTTCAGATTTCGGACTTTGTTCAGAAGGCAAAGGAAGTCAAGAGCGGGATTATCTGTATGTCTACTTTGATGACAACCACAATGCAGAATATGAAGTGTGTTATTGATCAGCTGGTTTCGGAGGGAATCCGCGATCAGTTTAAAATCATGGTAGGCGGTGGTCCGCTTTCTAAAAACTTTTCAGATAAACCTATAATACACACGACAATGACATTGTCCTGGTGTTTGACCTCCTTTCGGGAGATGAGCGACCTTTCATGTAAGCACAGTAAGAGGATATAAAATCAAAAAAGGACGATATGACCAAAGTCATATCGTCCTTTTGGTATTGCAAAAATTTTGTAAGGTGAAATCTTTTGCGGAGAATCGGGCATTTTGGTTACGGCATGATGGAGTTTGCGCCGTCTACGATTACGCTCTGACCGGAGAAGTAGCAGGAATCCGGTCCAGCAAGGAAAGCAACGACAGGAGCGATGTCGGTTTCGGAATCGCCAAAGCGTTTCATTGGGTTCAATTCCACCTGTTTTGCATATTCCTCCGGGAATTTTTCTGCCCAAGCTTTTGCAGCAGGAGATTCAGCGCCCGGCAGAACAACGTTGACACAGATGCCGTACTGTCCCCACTCTTTGGCTGCAATCTTGGTCAAGCCGCGCAGCGCTTCCTTGTTGGAGCCATAAGCCAGCTGACCAGCAATGCCGAACATACCGGTAGCGGAGGCGAAGTTGATGATTCTGCCTTCGTGTTGCTCTTTCATGTATGGGAAGGCTGCCTGCATATAGTTCAGAGAGCCAATCACACCGCTCTGCCATGCCTTGAGCATATTGTCGTAGCTGGTTTCTTCGACCGGTGCGGAAGGAACGATTGCCTGTCCATTGTTGACAACAACGTCGACAGTTCCATAGGCTTCTACGGTGGCTTTTACGACCTCTTCTACTCTTGCACGGTCGGCGGAGTCACAGCTCATAGCAAAGCCTTCGCCGCCGAATTCTTTGATTTCCTTGATGGTCTGTTCGATTGGCTCCAGACGGCGACCGGTGGCAACGACTTTGACACCGCGTTTGGCTAAACAAAGCGCAATTCCTTTTCCGATTCCCTGTCCGGCGCCGGTTACAATAGCAACTTTTTCAGATAATGGTTTCATTTTTAGTAATCCTCCTAGTGTGAAAATGATTCGGTCAAGATTGTTATGTTATAATCTTAACATAGATATTTTCCCTTTTCAATGAAAAAACCGGCATACAATCAAAATCGTGACTTCGCTTAAGTGTTAAGAGGGTTATTATCATATTTGTACAACAAATATGATGGATTTTGAAGGGAAATCAGCTTATCTCCTAAGAATGATCGTTAAGAATGACAAATTCCACCTTTTTGAATCAATAAAAAAGGCAGTCCCTGAAACGGGACTGCCGAAGGTTCAACAGGAAAAGCTGCTTTAAGCATTTTGTGCCTGTTGTCCGTTGGTGCGGAGCATATGGCGATAACAGTACAGCCAGATGAATCCGAGGACGATGCTGGTGACCGTCCAGCTCAGTGGGAAGCACAGATAGATGGTGGTCAGTGTGCGATGCATTGGGAAAATGAGCAGCAGCCACAACAGGCGCACGCCACAGATTCCGACAAGCATGACGATGGTGGGTAAAGAGGAGTAGCCCATGCCGCGCAGGGAAGAAACAAAGACATCGAGGATGCCGTTGAGGAAAAGGAACATGGACACCCAGAACAGGCGAAGCATACCGGCTTCTACGACAGCAGGGTCGCTGGTGTAGAAAGCAAGCAGCGATTCGCCGAAGAACCAGACCAAAAAGCCCATCAGCATGGCGCTTAAAGTGGTCAGCACCATCGAATGATTGAAGATGCTCTTGACACGCTTGAGATTTTGTGCACCAACGTTCTGGCTTGTGAAGGTGATGCAAGCCTGTGTGAAGGCAGACATTCCGATATAGACAAAGTTCTCGATGTTGTTGCTTGCACTGTTGCCGGCAACAATGACCGAAGAGTCAAAGGAGTTGATGCTCGACTGAACGACTACGTTGCTCAAGGAGAATGCCATGCCCTGCAAACCGGCAGGTACACCGATTCGGATAATTTCCAGTGCCATTGCGCGGTCGATGCGCAGTTTGTGCAGGTCAAGATGGGTGGCGTCCGGCTCCTTCATCAGGGTGATGCACACCAGAAGGGCAGCCAGAGCCTGCGAAATGACGGTGGCAAGTGCAACGCCGGCAACGCTCATCTGAAAGACGATGACAAAGACCAGGTTTAGGACCACATTGGTCATGCCGCTGACAAACAGGAAGAACAGCGGGCGTTTGGTGTCGCCTTTGGAGCGCAGAATCGAGGAACCAAAGGTGTAGATCAGACCGAAGAAGGCGCTGACAAAATAGATACGCATATACAGCTCGCTCATATCGATGATGTCGCTTGGGGTGGACATCAGTTCCAGCATCGGTCGGGACAGGAAAAAGCCCGCGACTACCAGAAACAAGCCACAATAGATCGACATGGCAATGGAGGTGTGTACCGATTTTTCAATCTTCTCGTGGTTTCCGGCGCCGATGTAGCGGGCAATCAGAACGTTACTTCCCATACTTAACCCATTGAACAATGCAATGAGCAGGAAGCACAGGGAACCGGTTGCTCCAACAGCAGCCAGTGCCTGCTGTCCGGCAAAGCGTCCGACGACGACGGTATCTGCCGCCTGAAACAACATCTGCAGCAGGTTGGTCAGCATCAGCGGAAGAGAAAAGACCCAAATGTTCGGGAGAAGCGGTCCGTTCAACATATCCACCGAGTTTGCTCTCATTTTTTGCATAGTGTTTCCCTCACTTTCAAAAATACTGACCATATTATACTATACTTTTTGCAAGAATGAAACGCTTTTTTTACCATATTTTCGATTGTTTTGAAATAAACAAGCTTTTTTGCGCATAAAAATGCAGGATGGCAGGTCGATATGCTGCGACTTTTGTCGGTTCGAGGGCTGTCCGGCAGGATAAAAAGAAAAGGAAGAAAGCATACAGTAGAAAGGGAAGAGTAATAACGAATTTTACAAAAAATAAAATTTATAGTAGATTTTTCTGTTTAATTTGTTGCAAATTCCGGTGATGGTTGCTATAATAGGGGTAATTAAGCGCACAATTTTGCGCAGAACGAAATGCTTTAGAGAAAGGTGGTCTGTATGGTGTACAATTATCCGAAATTTGAAAAATCTGATTTCAGCGAGGAGTTTTTCGGGCATATTTTGCCGGATCCATACTGCGAATTAAAGCAGGCACTTAACCCGAAGGTTCTGGACTGGGTCAAACAGGAGAATGAATTTACCGACCGATGGTTTGACCAGAAGGAGCTTGCGGACAAAATGACAGAGCTGAAAAGTCAGAAACGACGTCCGTTGTACACGCAGATTGGAATGTGGAACGGAAAGCTTACTGCAACCAAACCGCAGGATGGAAATTTTAAGCTGGTTTGTCTGGACCGGCAGATGCAAAACGAGGAGCTGTTGTTTGAGCGGGACACCGTTCCAAATTATACAGCAAGCAGCCTGCGCGCCTGTCCAAGCGACCAGAAGCTGCTGATGGTACATGGTCTGTACGATGGAGACCCGCGCCAGAACATTTTGCTGATTGACAGCGAGAAGAGAACAATCCTTTCCACCATTCGGGATACCTTCGGCGCCAGCTGGTCGAAGAATCGGGCAACCGTTTACTATGTGGATACCCTTTCGGATTCGCAGGCACAGACCTGCCGCTCCCGCGTTTGTGCGTATGATGTTTACACCGATACCCTTCGGGTGCTGATGGAGGACCGCGGCAATGCAATTTTAGGAAGTGTGAACGTTTCCTCCGACAAAAAGCATCTGATGGCAGAGATGATGGACGACTATTCTCACTTCCGTTATTTTGCCATTGAAGAGGAGAGCGGCAGCATCTGTGATTTGAGTCAAGGAAAAGGAATGCAGGTGGAGTACATTGACACCATCGACGACTGCCACTATTTTATTTCCAAAGAAGCCAGCACCCTCGGAGAGCTGCTCATGGTAGAAAAGGGACAGACCTTGCAGCAGGCAAAGGTCGTTCGAGCAGAGAAGACCGAGGTTTTGGACGGCGGATTCGTTCTGAACGGAAAGCTGTACCTGACGATGATGGACAATGTCAGCGCGAAAATCGTTTGCGTTGAGAAAGATGGAGAAACTGAAATCCCACTTCCTGCCAAGTTTGGAACCCTTTCTCTCTCGGGACGAACAGAAGACGCAGCTTACTTCACCTTTGAATCCTTTGCGTTTCCGCCGGTCCTGCTGCGCTTTGATGGAGAACGCATGGAGATTGCGATGCGCTCAAGCGACGAAAGCTATCCTGATGTGGTGGTGGAGCAGCTCTTCGCACCGTCCGAAAGCGACGGCAAGATGATTCCCTATTTTATGGTCCGCCGCAAGGATGTAAAGCCGGATGGACAGACACCGACCTGGATCTACGGCTACGGCGGCTACAACATCCCGGCACTTCCCTGGGCAACCGATAAGGTGGGCGGATTGGACATTGCGCGTTGGGCGATGCAGGGTGGAATCTATGTGATGGCTACCTTACGCGGCGGCAGCGAGTATGGAACCGGCTGGCATGAGGAAGGGATGATGTTCCACAAAAAGAATTGCTACGGCGACTTTTTTGGCGTTACCCAAAAGCTGATTGCCGACGGATGGACCAATCCGAAGAAGATTGTCATCTGCGGCTGCTCCAACGGCGGTCTGCTGGTATCGACCCTTGTGACCATGCGACCGGAGTTGTTCGGCTGTGTCATCGACTCGGTACCGCACACCGATATGATTCATTTTACCGAGGATGCAAGGGGACCGATGTACATCACCGAGTACGGCAACCCGCGGGAAAGCAAGGAGATGTTTGAGTACATCCTGAGCTATTCGCCGTATCACAATGTCAAGCAGACCTCCTACCCAAGCGTCTATATCCAGACCGGAGAGTGCGACAACAACGTCCCGCCTTATCACGGCAAAAAGTTTGCTGCGCGGATGCAGGAATGTAACCGGAGCGAAAATCCGGTTCTGCTGCGTGTTCTGGCAAAGGGAAGCCATGACCGCGGAAGCGGCGAAGCCTACTGGCAGACGATTGCAGAAGCGCAGTTGTTTGTGAAAAAGGCGCTGGGCTTATAAACCATAAAAAATCCTGCAAAAAGAAAGAGCCTCTGTCCATCGGTTTGTTTGATGGACAGAGGCTTTTTTACAGCTGCTTTGGATGAAAAGCAAATGTTTACTTGTCAGGATGGACATACAGCGTCTGGGTCGGGAAGGCAAAGCTGAGTCCCAAATCTTCCACAATCTGCATGATGCCGTAGTTGACCTGCTCCTTGATGCGCTGGAAGTCGGAGAAGGAGGTGGGCTTGGTAAAGTACATCAACGAGATTTCCAGGCTGCTGTCCTGAAAGCTGTTGAAGCGGATGACGGTGTCGTTGGCAAGAATCTCCTCGTTGGAGTTGACCATTTCGGTGATGCGGGCGACACATTCTTCCATCTTCTCTTTCGGGGTATCATAGGTCAATCCGATGGAGAAGGTGGCGCGGCGCTTGTTCATTCTGGACCAGTTGGTGATGGGGGAGGACACCAGCGAAGAGTTTGGTACAATCACCAGAGCGTTCGGGAAGGTGCGGATGCGGGTGGAGCGGAAGGTAATGTCCTCGACAACGCCCTCGATGTTTGGGGTGGAAATCCAGTCATCGACCGCAAACGGTTTGTCCAGCAGGATGACCAGACCGCCGAAGAGGTTCTGCGCCGTATCCTGTGCTGCCAGTGCGAAGGTCAAACCTCCCAGACCAAGACCGGTGATGATGGTGGTGACATTGGTTCCGGTTTCACTGAGGATAGCAATGGCGGCAAGGACAATCAAAAGCACCTTGAGAGCCTTTTTCAAAAAGGTCATCAGCGTTTTGTTGAGGTTGACATCCAGCTGTTCGTCCAGCTTGTTGCCAAAACGGAAGAAGGAGTCAGAGGCACAGTCGCACAGTCGCAGAAGAATCCAGGTGACGATGATGATGACGCTGATGCGGTACACCTTCAGCAGGAAATGCTCCATGCCGGCAGAAGGATTCAGGTTGACCAGAGCCAGATAGATGCCGCTGGCGGCAAAAAAGCTCTTTAATGGGGTCAGCACAAAAGTCAGGGTGGAATGGTCGGCAATCTGGCGCTTGCGGTTGAGCAGCTTATCCAGCAGCTTGATAATCAGCTTGGTGACAGGAGACTTCAGCGTCCAGAACAGAATGAAAATCAAAATGGAGCCCAGTATACGGAACAGCAGGATATTGTTGGCAATGACATCGGCAATGAGTGTGAACAACGAGGAACACTTCCCTTCACATTTTTTACTTTTTTAAAAGGTGCAAAACTGATATAGAAAAGTGTACCATTTTTTGCCCTTTTTTGCAAATAAAATTATTGGAAAACAGCGCTTAAACCCCAACCAATTCGCTGGCTGGGGTTTAAAACAAACAAAATCGGTTCCAGTGGGAGATTAACGGTTGTTTTTATCAGGAGAATCCACCGGTTTGTCAGCAGATTTTGGTGGAGCAGCAGAAGGAACGGGCTCATTCTGTTGAGAACGTTTGCGGCGAATCAATCGAAGTACCCATATAATCAAGAGGATGACAACCGCCAGAAGCAGAAAGACCGGCAGATTGACCACCAGAAAGACCAGCAGGTTTTCAAAGAAGACCTTGATTCCGTACAGGGTGTTGGAAAGCCCGTTGGAGATGCGCTCGGGGATGGTGGTGGCGTTGGTCCCGCTGAGATTGCGAACCTCCTGCACATCCAGGTAGACGGTGGAGTAGTCCACCAGATTATCATAGGTGCGCAGCTGCGAGGACAGGGAATCCAGCTGTAAGCGGACCTCTGACAGCCGCGCTTCGATGGCAATGACCGTGTCGATGTTCTCCGCCTGTGCCATCAGCTCGAGCAGACGGTCATATTCGGTTTGCAGCGCCTGCTTGCGCGCTTCGGTGTCGGCGTATTCCAGCGAGATGTTTTCACTGGAAAGTTGCTGGTTGGTGATGGTGCCGCAATCGTTGAGGCGGCTGATGAAGCCGTTGAGGTCCTTGGAAGGGATGCGCGCGGTGATGGAAGCATACTGATTGATGTAGTTGCCGCTGGCATCCGAACCGCCGGAGGAGGAAGAGCTTTCGATAAAGCCGCCCAGCTCGGATACCAGGGCGGAAACCTGCTGCAAGGTCTTGTCAAACTCCAGCGTTTCCATCGAAAGATTTGCGCGCCAGATGAGCTTGAGGTTCAATCCATCCGGCATGGAAGCCTGTGAAAGCGGGTCGCTGAGCATACTGTTGGCTTTGTCGGCAGGAGCTTCGGCTGCGGTGTTTTCATAGATGACCTCCTCTGCTTCGGCATCCATTGCCGTTTCGGACGATTGACCTTTGCTGGAAGCGCCGCAAGCGGTGAAGAGCAGCGAAAGGCTGAGCGCAGTCAGCAACGCCAGCAGACGGGTAGGCAGATGTTTCGTCATAAGGATTCTCCTTTCTGTCACAAGATGGACTTGATAGAAGCAGGATAATTTTTACGGTTCTATAAAAAAAGTGTCAAGTCAAAGGAAATTTTATGCATACGTGATACCATTTTTTACTTTTTGGTGAAGAAGGCAGAAATATCGAAGCTTCTTTGGTAAAAATATCAAAAGCTGTCGAACACCAGCAGGAAAGCGCAGTGCAGAGAAAGGAAAGTCTATACAAAAGGTCGATTTTGCGGTACAATCTATGCAGAAGAAAATGAAGTAAAGGGGGAGTTTTTATGAAACGAAGCAGCGGTGTCCTGCTGCACATCACCAGCCTTCCCGGTCGGTACGGAGTGGGGACGCTGGGAAACCATGCCAGGAGGTTTGCCGACTTTTGTCATCAGGCGGGACTGAGCTGGTGGCAGATTCTTCCGGTGGGACCGGCAGGCAATGGAAATTCCCCCTACCAGTCCGATTCGGTTTTTGCGGGGAACCCGGATTTGATCGACCTGGAGCAGCTGATCGAATGGGGTCTGCTCAAGCGCGAGGAATGTGACCGGCTGGACTGGGGAAGCCATGCGGATGAGGTATGCTTTGAAAAACTGCACCGCAATCAGCCGCAGCTGCTGCGCCTAGCCTTTGCACGGGCAAAGCAGGACAGCGCCTTGTGGGAGCAGGTACAACGGTTTGTTGCAGAGCAGGATTGGCTGGATGATTATGCACTGTATCTTGCACTCAAGCAGCAGATGGGAGGCAAGCCGTGGCAGCAGTGGGATGCTCCGCTGGCAAAGCGCGACCGACAGACATTAAAACTGTGGAAAGAACGATTGCAGGAGGAGATGGAGTACCACTGCTGGGTGCAATACCTGTTTTTTGAGCAGTGGGCGAAGCTCAAGGAATACTGCAATCGAAAAGGCGTGCGTCTGATTGGGGACATTCCGATTTATGTGGCGCCGGACAGCTGTGACACCTGGGTCAACAGTCGTCTGTTTGAGTATGATGAAGATTTTCACCCGCTGCGGGTGGCAGGCTGTCCGCCCGACTACTTTTCCAAAACCGGTCAGCTGTGGGGAAATCCGCTGTACCGTTGGGATGTGATGGAGAAAGAGGGATTTGACTGGTGGATTGCCCGCATCCGGGCGATGAGCCGCCTGTTCGACCTGACTCGCATCGACCATTTTCGTGGGTTTGCAGGCTATTATGCCATCGACGCAGACGCACCCACCGCAGAAAACGGAAGATGGGAGAAGGGTCCGGGCGAGAAGTTTTTCGATACCTTGTTTCAACAACTGCCCGATACGGCGCTGATTGCCGAGGACTTAGGCATCATCACCAGGGATGTGGAGCAGCTGCGCGACCACTACCGTCTGCCGGGCATGAAGATTTTGCAGTTTGCTTTTTCTGTGCAGGAGCAAAGCAGCTATCTGCCGCACAACTGTCCCAAGCGGGCAGTCATCTATACCGGTACCCATGACAACGACACCACCCGAGGATGGGCAGCTGCTCTCGACAAGCAGCAGCGCAGGATGGCGTCTGCCTATCTGGGAGTCAAAAAAGAGGCAGACTTTTCCTGGGCAATGATTCGGGCAGCATGGAACAGCTGCTGTGAGCTGGCAATCGCGCCGATGCAGGACTTTTTGAACCTGCCATCGACCGCAAGGATGAATACACCGTCCACCGTCGGGGACAACTGGAGCTGGCGGATGCTGGAAGGTCAGGCGGACAAAAAGCTGGCAAAACAGATCAGGCGGCTGAATCAGGCAAGCTGGCGGATGCCGCAGTACAAGACGGGCATCCGGGCAAAACAGAAGGAAAAGCAGGAGATAAAGAAGGGTTGACAGATGAAAGAATATATCGAGCGTTTTTTAGAGCGGCATTTTCAAACCGACTGGAAGAGTTGCACCGATGAGCAGCTGTATCAGGCGCTGTTGTCGATGACACAGGAAAAAACGCAGCAGCTGCCAAAACGGGATGAAAAGGGAAGAAAACTGTATTATCTTTCGGCGGAGTTTTTGGTGGGCAGGCTGCTGGGAAACAATCTGCTCAATTTAGGGCTCTATGAGCAGGTGGACAACCTGCTGCAAAGCCAGGGTCGTTCGCTGGCTGCCATCGAGGAACTGGAAGCAGAGCCTTCGCTGGGCAACGGCGGACTGGGCAGGCTGGCAGCCTGCTTTTTGGACTCGATTGCAACCTTGGGACTGTATGGAGAGGGCGTCGGACTGGCGTACCACTTTGGGCTGTTTCGTCAGCGGTTTGAGCAAAATCAGCAGAAGGAGTACCCGGACCGCTGGAGAAAGCCCGGCGATTGGATGCGCCGCACCGATGTATGCTATCCGGTGCAGATTGGGGAGCAGCAGGTAACGGCGCGGATGTACGAGGTCGATGTGACCGGTTATCAGGCGCCGGAACGGACGGTCCTCAAGCTGTTCGATTTGGAACAGACCGAGGAAGAGCTGGTCGAGCAGGGCATCGACTTTGATAAGACCGACGTCTGCCGCAACCTGACCCTTTTCCTCTACCCGGACGACAGCGACCGCGAGGGCAGGCTGCTTCGGGTGTACCAGCAGTATTTTCTGGTCAGTGCAGCAGCACAGATGATTCTGGAGGAGACGCAGGCGCGCGGCTATTCCTTAGAAGAACTGGACCGGGCAGCGGTCATCCAGATCAACGATACTCACCCGACCATGATTATCCCGGAGCTGATTCGACTGCTGGTGCAGCGAGGAATGGATTTTGACCGGGCGGTGCGCATCGTCAGCCGGACCTGCGCCTATACCAATCACACGATTCTGGCAGAGGCGCTGGAAACCTGGCCGCTGGATTATCTGGAGCAGGCGGTTCCGCAGCTGGTGCCTATCATCGAACATCTGGACAAACGGGCAAAAGCGTTGTGCAGCGACCCAAAGACTGCCATCATCGACCAGGAGCATCGGGTTCACATGGCGCACATCGACCTGCATTATGGCTTTTCGGTCAACGGTGTGGCAAAGCTGCACACCGAGATTTTAAAGGAAAGCGAATTGAAAGCCTTCTACCATCTCTACCCGGAGCATTTTCACAATGAGACCAACGGCATTACGCCGAGACGCTGGCTGATGCTCTGCAACCGGGAATTGAGCGACACCATCAGCTCGCTGATTGGGGAAGGGTGGAAGAAGGATGCCCAACAGCTGCAAAAACTGCTGGAATATACACAGGAAGAAGAGGTGCTGCAAAAGCTGCTGCAAATCAAGCAGAACAACAAGCACCGTCTGGCACAGGAGTTTGCTGCACAGGGGATTTTGGTGGATGAAAACTCCATCTACGATATTCAGATCAAACGCCTGCACGAGTATAAACGCCAGCAGATGAATGCACTGTACGCCATCTGGAAATATTTTGAGATTTTGGACGGGCATTTGCCCAAGCGTCCTATCACCATCATCTTTGGAGCGAAGGCAGCGCCGGCATACACCATTGCAAAGGACATCATCCACCTCATCCTCTGCTTGCAGCAGCTGTTCGAGTCGGATGAGCGGGTGCGTCCGTATCTGAAGATTGTGATGGTGGAAAACTACAACGTCAGCTGGGCGCAGAAGCTGATTCCCGCCTGCGATATTTCTGAGCAGATTTCGCTTGCCTCCAAGGAAGCCAGCGGCACCGGCAATATGAAGCTGATGCTCAACGGTGCCATTACCTTAGGTACGATGGACGGAGCCAATGTGGAAATCCACGACCTGGTCGGAGAGGAGAACATCTGCATCTTCGGCAAAAGCAGCGACGAGGTCATCAAGCTGTATGCCGAGGGGGGATATTGCTCGCAGACCTTGTATGACAGCGATGAAGAGATTCAAAAGTTGGTGGATTTTATCATCGACAAAAAGATGATTCGCATCGGCAACCCGCTGCCGCTGTGCAGGTTGTACAAGGAGCTGTTGAGCAAGGACTACTTTATGACCCTGTTGGATTTAAAGGAATATATTTGTGCCAAGGAAAAACTGCTGGATTCTTATGAGGACCGGATGGAGTGGGCAAAGAAGATGCTGGTCAACATTGCCAATGCCGGCTATTTTTCTTCCGACCGCACCATTGCCCAATATGAAAAAGAAATCTGGAAGCTCAGTGAAGGCAGATAATCAACCATCATAGAGGAGAAAGAAGAAAATGGATACCAAAAGCTACTATGCCATGACCTTTTACAACACGACCGATACCATGCAGACCGAAAAGAAAGCCAAGGCACTGTTCCCGATTCGGGTTATGCCAACCCCGCGGGCTGTATCGGTCAGCTGCGGACTTGCCATCCGGTTTGAGGGAGAGGACGAAGCGGCATACACAGAATTTGCAAAAAACCTGACCGTTCCGGTCGGACTGTACCACATCGAGCCGGATGAAAGCGGAGAGATGCGTTCCCGCGCTATCTTTGTCAGAGAGCCGTAGAAGGAAAACACCAAGGTTTTGACAAATAGGGTGAGTGATTCCAATAGTTTTTTGTATTTTTTGTCAAAATCCTCTTGACATGGTTCGTACAAGGGAGTATACTAATAGCGGTTTCAGGTATATAATCGAAGAAAAATCAATCACTAAAGGAGGCGAATAGCATGACAATGATCGTAAGAATGGAACGGAACAGACAATGCAATAATCAGGGTGTGCTTTCGCCGAAGGTGAGCGAGTGCTGTTGATTGCGTTTCGGTCGCAAAATGGGTCGACCGATCGCTTTGTATAGGACCACACAGGTGGTCTGCGGTATTTTTGCGTAAAAGCATCCCTGTTTTTATCAGCAGGGGTGCTTTTTTTATTTTTTGTTTTAGCAGATAAGACCGAACGCGGGGGAAGGAGTGTTCGTTGTCTGTCTGCGACAACAGAAAAGGAGGAAGAGAGAAAAAGGCTTGTAAAGGAGAAAATGAGTTATCAAAAGGAGAGTGATTTGTTTGCAGAAGAATGAACGAAAAGATGCGGTACAGCTGATGCTTCGCTTTGTACGTGGCAGTTTGGGGCTGTTTGCATTGGGACTGATTTGCTCGATGCTCAATACCGCATGTAACTCGCTGACCCCACAGATTATCCGCATGACCGTAGACTCGGTTATCGGCAGCGGGGAGATGCCGGGATGGTTTCAAACTTTGGGTTTGGACCGTCTGATGCAGAGCGATGTCAAAAGTGTCCTGCTGCTTGCAGCTGCCGCAGTGTTGGTGACAGCGGTGCTGTCCGGTGTATTCAGCTTTTTTGCCCGCCTCAACACCGCTAAAGCCTCCGAGCGCGCGATCAAGTCGCTGCGTGATGAGCTGTTCGGGCATATCCAGAAGCTGCCGTTTTCCTGGCATACCGCGCATCAGACCGGCGAGATTATCCAGCGCTGCACCTCCGACGTTGAGGTCGTCCGCAACTTTGTCAGCGCACAGATGGTAGAAGTATTCCGTATCGTCTTTTTGATCGTGATGACTATGTGCATCATGTTTTCGATGAATGTAAAGATTTCTCTGGTTGCGGTGGTTTTTATCCCGATCATCGTTTTTTACTCCTTCTATTTTCAGGGGAAGATCTCCCACCGCTTTATGGACGCCGACATCGCCGAAGGAAAACTGTCTTCGACGGTACAGGAAAACCTGACCGGTGTGCGGGTGGTCCGTGCATTTGGACGGGAGAATTTTGAAATCGAACGCTTTGACGAAAAGAACAATGCCTTTTCGGAGCTTTGGATTCGCCTGGGACATATGATGACCGCCTACTGGAGCACCGGTGACCTGATTACCGCTTTGCAGGTGCTGACGGTCATTGCAGTCGGAACCGTCAGCGCAGTCAACGGCGAAATCACGCTGGGTGAATTTCTGGCGTTTGTTTCTTATAATGCAACCCTCAACTGGCCGGTGCGTGCGCTGGGAAAAATTTTGGCAGAGATGAGCAAAACCGGCGTTTCCATCAGCCGTATCAGCTATATCCTGCACGCTCAGCCGGAGCAGGACCCGCCGGAGGCGTTGACCCCTCCGATGGACCGTGACATCTGCTTTGAGCATGTGACCTTCGGCTATGAAAACCAGAAGCCGGTGCTGGACGATGTTTCCTTCACCATTCCGGCAGGCAAGACCTTTGCCATTCTGGGAGGAACCGGCAGCGGAAAAACGACGCTGATGCATCTGCTCAATCGTCTGTACGATTTGGAGGAGGGCGGCGGCAGAATCACTATCGGCGGCGTGGACATCAATCAAATCAGCCGCGCACATCTGCGCAAAAATGTGTCCATCGTTTTGCAGGAGCCATTCCTGTTTTCCAGAACGATACGGGAAAATATCGGCATTGCCTGCCCGGAAAAGGACAGCGAGCGGATGATGGAATATGTGCGCAAAGCGGCTCGCTCCGCCTGCGTGGATGAAGCCATCGAAAGCTTTACCAATGGGTATGAAACGGTGGTCGGCGAGCGGGGTGTCACCCTCTCCGGCGGTCAGAAGCAGCGTGTTGCCATCGCGCGGATGCTGACCCAGAATGCGCCGGTGATGATCTTTGATGACTCGCTTTCGGCGGTGGATGCAGAAACCGACGCAAAGATTCGACAGGAGCTCAAGGAGAAGATGGGCAGTGCGACCATCATCCTGATTTCCCACCGCATCACCACCCTGATGCAGGCAGACCAGATTCTGGTGCTTGACCAAGGAAAGGTAGCGGACATCGGAACTCATGAGCAGCTGATTTCCCACAAGGGAATCTATCAGGATATTTATCAGATTCAGATGAACAACGCAGACAGAGAGCTGCTGCGTCAGGTATCTGAGGAACAGCCGACAGAAAGCAGGTGATTGAATTGGCAAATCCAAATCGTGACGATACTGTGCAGAACAACAAATCCTTTCAGCTTTCCACCTGGAAACGTCTGCTCCCTTTTCTCAAGCCATATCGCTGGCTGATGCTGCTGCTGATCCTGACCAATATCATCATTTCGGTGGTGGATGTTCTGCTGCCGCTTTTCCAGCGGTATGCGGTGGACCACTTTATTGAGCAGCGGTCGCTGGCAGGCTTTCAAACGTTTATCGCAGGGTATGTTGTAGTGATTGTTTTGCAGGTACTCAGCTTTGTTTTTTACACCTTGAGTGCGATGAAGATGGAGATGCACATGGGACGCGACCTGAAGAAGGCGTGCTTTGTCCATCTGCAAACCCTTTCCTTTTCCTACTACAATGTGACACCGGTGGGATATATTTTGGCGCGTGTGATGAGCGATACCAACAAGATTTCCGCCATCACCGCATGGGATATGGTGGATATTCTGTGGGCGTTGACTTATGTGCTGTCTGCCTTTATCTCGATGGCGATTCTGGACCTGCGGCTGGCGCTGCTGGTTATGATTATCGTTCCAATCATAGCCGTGCTGACCACCTATTTCCAGAAGAAGATTCTGTTCTGGAACCGCAAGGTGCGCGCGATCAACTCCAGGCTGACCGGCGCATACAACGAGGGCATTATGGGAGCCAAGACCTCCAAGACACTGGTCATCGAGGACAAAAATACCGAGGAATTTTCCGAGCTGACTGAAGAGATGCGCTCGGCATCGGTGCGTGCAGCAGGTCTGAACGCCCTGTACATCCCGCTGGTCATGCTGGCAAGCTCGGCAGCGACCGCCATTGTGCTGGTGCGCGGCGGCGACATGGTGCTGGAGCATGGGATGCTGATTGGTACCCTGTCGGCATTCACCACCTATGCAGTGTCCATCTTCGAGCCGATTCAGCAGATGGCAAGGGTGCTGGCAAATATCATTTCGGTGCAGCCGAACATTGAACGTGTCATGGGACTGCTGGACCAGAAGCCGAACATTGTGGACAGTCCGGCGGTCATTGAAAAGTACGGGGACAGCTTCCACCCGAAAAAGGAAAACTGGGAAGAAATCCGCGGCGACATCGAATTTGATGACGTTTCCTTCCGTTATCCCGATGGGGAAGAGGAGGTACTCAGCCACTTCAGCCTGAAGATACCGGCAGGAACCACCGTTGCCATCGTCGGGGAAACCGGCGCAGGCAAGTCCACCCTGGTCAACCTGGCGTGCCGCTTCTTTGAACCGACCAGCGGACGAATCCTGATCGACGGAGTGGACTACCGGGAACGAAGCCAGCTGTGGCTGCATAGTCGCCTAGGATATGTCCTGCAAAATCCACACCTGTTTTCGGGAACGGTCATGGAAAACATCCGTTACGGCAGACTGGATGCCACCGATGAAGAGGTGCGTGCAGCAGCGAAGGCAGTTTCTGCCGATACCGTTGTGGAGCATCTGGAAAACGGCTACGACAGTGATGTCGGCGAGGGCGGCGACAAGCTCTCCACCGGCGAAAAACAGCTGGTTTCCTTTGCAAGAGCGGTCCTTGCCGACCCGGCTATCTTTGTTTTGGATGAGGCGACCAGCTCGATCGACACCCAGACCGAGCAGCTGATTCAAAACGCTACCCTCAACCTGCTCAAGGGCAGGACCTCCTTCCTGATTGCACACCGTCTTTCCACCATCCGTCAGGCAGACCTGATTCTGGTGGTCAAGGACGGCAAGATTGTGGAGCAGGGCAAACATGAGGAGCTGCTGAAAAAAGGCGGATATTATCACGACCTTTACTCCAAACAGTTCCAGCAGGAAGAGATGCACAGCCGACTGAACGCATAAAAACAAAAGGCTGCGGGGTACAGCTATAGAAAAGGAAGGAGGAAGAATTTTGCTTATCAGACAGGAAAAGGCAGAAGATTACGAGGCTGTATATCACGTTGTACAAGAAGCATTTCGAAATGCCGAGTATACAGATGGCAACGAGCAAAATCTGGTGGTTGCGCTTCGGAAAAGCAAGGCGTTTATCCCGCAGCTGTCGCTTGTTGCGGTAGAGGACCAAAGGGTCGTAGGATATATCCTTTTCACCAAAGCGGTTGTGAATGGTGTGCAAGTCCTTGCTTTAGCGCCGCTTGCGGTACTGCCGGAGTATCAAAACCGCGGGATTGGGCTGGATTTGATTGCAGAAGGGCATCGGGCAGCGCGTAGCTTAGGATATGGATATTCGGTTGTATTGGGGCATCCGCAATATTATCCGAAAGCCGGTTATCTTCCGGCAAGCCGGTATGGAATCCGAGCGCCGTTCCCCGTTGCGGATGAAAACTTCATGGTGATATGCTTAAATGCAGAGCCAAAGCCGCTGGATGGCACCATGGAATATGACCCGGCTTTTGGCATATAACGCCGATTGCAGCGCCGGTAACCAAACAGAAAACCGCACCGAGCGATGGAAAACCCATCGCTCGGTGCGGTTTTTTGATGTTGAAACAGCAGGATGATTTTTAATAGGTATCCAGAGGTGGCTGTACCGAATCAGGCAGCGGACAGTGATACTTTCCACCGTTGCGCTCCAGTACCTCGGCTTTGGCAGCAGCAATGACCTCGGGACGGTGCTTGGTTCGGATGGCTGCCAGAGCCAGCACCTTTCCGGCGGTCAACAGACCCTTGTGTGCAATCGAGCTGCACGCCTGTGCAGTCATCTGCCAGGTGTGTCCGACGTTGCAGATGCAGGCGCAGGCAACGTTGAGGTTCATGGTCGGTGCCGCAAAGCCAACGTCGCCGACATCGGTTGAGCCGGATTCCAGCAAAAGGCGGCTGGAGTCAAACGGCTCCACCTGGGTGGACAGCGGGTGCCACAACACCTCTTCCAGATGGTCTGCTCCATATTTTTTGCGAATCTTCTGGTGGATGACAGCGGTGGTTTCCTCGTCGTAGCTGTTGATAAATTCTCTTGCCAGTTGGTAGTCGGATTCATCCCACTTGGGAGCGCCGACCTCATGCAGACATTCGTCCGCCACCTGTGCCAGCGCGCGGTTGGGGACATATTCGGTGAACGCCATCGCCAGCTCGCAGTCCATTTTGGTTCCGGTCATTAGCGCAGCTCCGCGGGCAACGTCCTTTACCCGTTCAAACAGCTCATCCAGCTGGGAGGAAAAGGGTGCGCGAATCTCGTAGCGGACGGTGGCATTGTCCTGTACAACGTTTGGCGAGGTGCCGCCTGCGTCAATGTAGGCGTAGTGGATGCGCACCTCCGGGATGACGTGCTCCCGCAGGTAGTTGCAGCCGACGCTCATCAGCTCAACAGCATCCAGCGCACTGCGTCCCATGTGAGGAGCAGCTCCGGCGTGGCTGGTGCGACCCTTGAAATGAAAGTTGGCTCCGATGATGGCATTGGACTGCACCCACTCGACGGCGTTTTGGTTGCTTGGGTGCCAGGTGTAGATGAAATCCACATGGTCAAACAGTCCGGCGCGCGCCATGAACTGCTTGGAGCCGGCGCCCTCTTCGGCAGGACAGCCGAAATAGATGATGGTTCCGTCCTCTCCGGTCTGCTCCAGATAATCCTTGATGGCAAGCACGGCAGCCAACGAGCCAGCACCCAGCGAACAGTGTCCGCAGCCGTGTCCGGCGCCGCCCGGTACCACCGGCTGTGGGGTTGTAGTCGCTGCCTGCTGGCTCAGGCTGGACAGGGCATCAAATTCTCCCAGGATGCCCATGACCGGTTTGCCGCTTCCGTGAACATAGGTTCCGGTAAAGCAGGTGGGGATACCGGCAAGTCCGCGTTCTACGGTAAAGCCTTCTTCCTCCAGCACCTGGCAGATGGTATCAGCAGAACGAAATTCGTGGAAGGCAAGCTCCGCATATTCCCATACCCGGTCGTTGACTTGGCATATCTTCTCTGCTCGCTTCTCCACCGATTGGGTGATTCGCTCAAGGTCTGTCATTGTACTCCACTCCTTTGATGTTCGATTGTTGCTCAGCGCCCGCAGCGCTAGGCTTGCTTACTTACAGTATATCGGATAAACTGCCGTTGTCAAACGAAAAAGCGCAAAAACTTCAAATAAAATAAAGCAAGTGATTTATTTTTGTACAAAATAACGGTGGATTTATGACAGAGCAAAGATGAAATTCAGCCGTCTTGTAAAGTAAACAGGAATCTGCTATAATCAAAGTCAGAAATTTAGTGAGGAAAGGTTCTGCAAAGAAAGGCAGGACGAAAAATATGAGAAGAAGGAAGGTATGTAAACATGAAGAAGGAACACTTGGACAGACAATTTTACAAGACGGTGCTGACCATTGCCATACCGGTTGTTCTGCAAAACCTGATCAGTATTGGACTGAATATGGCAGATACCATCATGATTGGCAAACTGGGTGTAGATGAGCTGGCAGCGGTCGGTACAGCCAATCGACTGTACTTTGTCTTTTCCAGCTTGTGTTTTGGTATTTACAGCGGTGCTTCGGTCTATGTTTCGCAGTATTGGGGTGTCAAGGATATTAAAAACATCCGCCGCACACTGGGTATCGACATCATTTTGGGCGGCGGCATGGCACTGCTGTTTACGGCAATCGCAATCTTCGCAGCGCCGCAGGTGCTGGGACTGTTCAGCTCCGACCCGCGGGTCATCGAGCTGGGGACCGAGTATCTGCACATTGTTGCCATTTCCTATTTCTTTACCTCGATGTCCTTTGCCATCAACTTTAACTGTCGTGCCATCCATATGCTAAAGGTGCCGACCGCCATCAATACGCTGGCACTGGTTATCAACCTGGTCTTCAACTATCTGCTCATCTTCGGCAAATTTGGCTTCCCGAAGCTGGGTGTCAAAGGTGCGGCACTGGCAACTCTGCTTGCACGCTTGGTAGAATTCATCCTAATGTACCTGTGCGTATATCTGCAGAAGGGTCATCCGCTGGCAGCCAAAATCAGAGAACTGTTCAGCTTTGACCGGGAACTATTCACCCGCGTACTCAAGACCTCCCTGCCGGTCATCGTTTCCGAAGGCGGATGGAGCTTGGGCAACTCGGTCTACTACATCGCGTATGGTATGCTGGGTGCATCTGCTCTGGCGGTTGTACAGGTGGCGTCTACCGTCAACGACCTGTTCCAGATTTTATTCTTTGGTATCGGTAATGCCAGCGCAGTTATGATTGGCAACGAGCTGGGACGCCGCAATGAGGACAAGGCGTACTCCTATGCTGTGGTTTTCCTGAAGATGACCTTTGCAATCAACCTGGTGATGTCGGTTGCACTCTTCCTTTCTCGCGGTATGGTCATCAATATCTATGACTTCGACCAGGAAACCAACATCATGCTGGCAAACACCCTGGCAGTTTACGCTATCTATATGCTGCCAAAGATGTTTACCTATGTTTTGTTCTGCGGTATTCTGCGCTCGGGTGGAGATACTCGTTTTTGTATGCTGCTCGACCTTTTGGGCGTTTGGGTCATCGGTGTTCCGCTGGCATTTTTGGGTGTGCTGGTCTTTCATCTGCCGCTGCATATCATCGTTGCGATGGTATTCTTTGAGGAGTGGGTCAAGCTCTACTTCTCCTTTAAGCGCTTTAAAAGTAAAAAATGGGCACACACCCTTATTGATTAGACAAGAAAAAAGCAATTTTTTTAAAGAGATGCCTTTGTTGGCATCTCTTTTTTTATGAAAAAGGTCGAATTTTGGACAAGCTATTTGAAAGAAGAATCAAACTTCAAAGAAATATAGGGAAATTCTCTAAGAATACGATGAAAAGAGATTGATTTTTTGTTTAAAAAATATTATAGTAGAGGTACAATAACATTGCGGAGGGAAGAAGATGAGTGCGACAACCGATATTGGAAGCAAGATTAAAAAGTACAGAAAAGAAAAAAAATACACCTTGAAAAACCTTTCTGAACAGACCGGACTGTCTATTGGTTTTCTTTCTCAGCTGGAAAGAGGAATCACGACGATTGCCATTGATTCACTTGCGAATGTGGCAGATGTTCTGGGCGTGGAGATGATGGATTTCTTTGAAAGCGACCTTCATCAAGAAAATGACCCGGTGATGCGCAGCTATGACCTGCCGACACGTCTGCTGTCGGCGGAGCAGATCGAGTATTGCCTGGGAAAAGAATCGTTTGCGCTGCGTCCTAAGATTTTGCAGCTGATGCCCTGTGCGCAAAAGGAGGAAAAGCCCGAAGCGGTTAAGGCGGAGAGTGAACGCTTCCTCTACCTTTTAGAGGGTGTGCTGTCGCTGGAAATGGGAGAGCGCAGCTATGTGCTTTACCCGGGGGACAGTATGCAGCTGGCAAAGGGGAATCGCTATGCAATGTACAATCGCACCACAAAGCCGGCACGGGTACTGCTGGTAGAAATGCCGTGTGAAGAAGCTTGTTCGTAACAATAGCAATAAAACAAAATATTGTGTCGAATCTGCACAGTAAACACTAGAGATAGTGCTTTTTTGTCGATTCACTTGCAAATTGCTTCGGAAGAGTTTATAATAAGGAATAGATTGTGTATAAAAAATTCCGGAGGGATTTGTATGAATCGCTTTGAAATCATTACAGCGGATATTACGACCATAAAAGTGCAGGCAGTGGTGAATGCAGCAAACAATACCCTGCTGGGCGGCGGTGGAGTGGATGGAGCCATCCATCGGGCAGCAGGACCGGCACTTTTGGAGGAATGTCGAGGGCTGGGAGGCTGTCCCACCGGGCAGGCACGTCTGACCGGCGGCTACCGGTTGCCCGCAGAATATGTCATCCACACGGTCGGTCCGATTTGGCAGGGAGGAGAAGCGGGAGAAGAACAGCTGTTGCGCCAGTGTTATCTTTCCTGCTTGGAGCTGGCGGTGCAGCAGGGCATCAAAACCATCGCCTTTCCGTCTATCAGCACCGGAGCTTATCACTTTCCGGTCAATCGGGCGGCGGAGATTGCGATTGCTGCCATCATGGGATTTTTAAAGTTTGACAGTACATTGGAAAAGGTGCTGCTTGTCTGCCATGACGAGCGCACCGCAATCGTTTACCATGTAGCTTTAGACCAGTATTTATCGAAAAAATAACAACAGGCGTGGAATTTTTTCCACGCCTGTTGTTGTATGGAAGGTTTATGCCAGGATGGTGTGCTCCAGCAGGATTTTTAGCCCGATCAGCACCAGGATGACACCGCCGAACACCTCAGCTTTGCTTTTTAACAGCGAGCCAAAGGCTTTGCCGAGGTAAGCGCCGACCAGCGAGCAGAGCAGGGTGGTCAGTGCAATGATCACGCTTGCAGAAAGGATGTTGACCTCCAGCAGAGCAAAGCTGACACCGACAGCGAGTGCATCGATGCTGGTGGCAATCGCCTGGGTCAGGATGGTGGAAAAGGGGAGGTTTACCTCACACTCCTCCTTTTCGGGGTGGACAGCCTCCCAAATCATCTTGCCGCCGATGAAGCCCAGCAGGATAAAGGCAATCCAGTGGTCGATGGAAGAGATGAAAGAAGCGAAGGTCTTGCCTAAAAAGTAGCCCAACATCGGCATCAGACCCTGGAACAGACCGAACATTGCCGACCAGACCAAGGCTCGGGTGAAGAAGCTCTGCCGTTTGTACTGTCTGGACACGCACATTCCGTTGGTGGTGGAAACAGCGAAGGCGTCCATCGAAAGACCAATGGCGATCATCAGTAGATTTAACAACAATCATTCCTCCTTGCAGATGGGGGACGAAGCGTTCAAAGCGTTCGTCCAATCAGCATCAGTATATCAGCTTTGGAAGGATTTCACAAGGAAATCCAAGATGCTTTTGTGCAGAAATATCGGTAGAAAATACAGGAGTGCTGTGAAAAACAGGAAAAGTTTACCGCACGTTCAAGAATTTATGCAGGCGGTATTGTAAAATAAGGAGTGAAATCTTCGGCGTGGAGGATAAAAAACAGTGTTTGGCTATATAAAACCGTTCAAAGCGGAATTAAAGGTCAAGGAATGGGAAGCCTATCAGGGAATCTACTGCGGATTGTGCAAGCAGCTGGCGCAGCGATATGGGCTGTTTGCCAGAATGACGCTCAACTATGATTTTGTTTTTCTGGCGATGATGGATATGGCACTGAGGGAACAGCGTATCCATTTTTGTCAGTGCAACTGTATCACCCATCCGTTTAAAAAGCGGACCTGTTGCCAATCTAACCAAAGTCTGGAGCTTTGTTGTGATATTGCGATGCTGTTGACCTGCTATAAGCTGGAGGATGACCTTGCTGACGAGGGATTGCTTCGGCGCACAGCGGTGCGCCTGGTGCTTCCGTTTGCCAGAAGGGACCGTAAAAAGGCAGCGCAGTACCGCCCGCAGCTTGCAGAGCAGATGCAGCAGCTGATGCAGCAGCAAAACCGGCTGGAGCAGGAAGGATGCGCACAGGTGGACCTGGCAGCGGAACCGACCGCTCTTTTGATGCAGCAGGTGTTTGCAGCTTTGTCGGATGACCCGATGCGCAAGCGTGCGCTCGAGCGCTTCGGCTATCTGCTGGGCAGGTGGACCTATCTGATCGACGCGCTGGATGATTGGGAAGAGGATGTGCGCCGCGGCAGGTACAATCCCTTTGCACGGCAGGCACAGCAGCAGGAGATTACACCCGGCGAGCAGTACCGGCAAGCGCGTGGAACACTGTATCTGACCATTGCAGAGATGAGAAAGGCTTATGACCTGCTGGGGATCCGCTCGCTCGATTCCATTTTGGAAAATGTGCTGGATTTGGGACTGCGGCAGATGGTGGACCACACCCTTGCCAAAAAGGCAGAAGAGCCAAAAGAGCAATGATTTAACCTAGGGAGAGAGGGCAGCAAACGATGACAGATCCATATCAGGTGCTGGGCGTTTCGCCAAGCGCTACGGATGAACAGATTAAAAGTGCATACCGAGAACTTGCCAGAAAGTATCACCCGGACAACTATGTCAACAACCCGCTGGCAGACCTTGCGCAGGAAAAGATGAAGGAGATCAACGAGGCGTACGACCAGATTCAGCGCCAGCGCAAGCAACAGCAGCAGAGTTACTCCGGGCAAGCTTCAGCAAACCGTGGATATTCCAATGCGGGCTACTCCCGTCAGAGCTACTCGGGTCAGGGTCGGTCGCAGTTTGCCGATATTCGGCAGCTGCTCAATTCCAACCGCCTGAGCGAAGCGGAGGAGCTGCTGGAGGGGATTCCGCAGCAGCGCAGGGATGCCGAGTGGTACTATCTGCGCGGCAGAGTGTTTTATGTACATGGATGGCTGGACCAGGCGTACAGCTATTACACCCGGGCAGTCCAGATGAATCCGGGAAACGCCGAGTACCAGACCGCACTCAATCAGCTGATGTGGCAGCGCAACACAGGCAGACCTTCGGGAGGATATGGCGATTACCGCAACGTCCAAAGCGGCGGGATGAGCGGATGCGATATGTGCTCGGGGTTGATCTGTGCCGACTGCTGCTGCGAATGTATGGGCGGCGATCTGATCAGCTGCTGTTAGCAGCATCAAATACAGGGAAGTGATTTTTTGATCAAAAAAAGTACGCAGGTGGCAATGGGAGGAATCGCATCGGCGCTGTGTCTGCTGCTGATGATGCTGACCATTATCCCGATTGCTACCTACACCATGCCTGCTTTGGCGGGAATGGTGCTGATCGTGGTCGTGATTGAAAATGGCTATTCCACCGCATGGATGGTGTACGCTGCGGTGGGCTTTTTGTCGCTCTTTATCTGCCCGGACAAAGAGGCGGCGATGCTGTTTGTGGGCTTTTTCGGCTATTATCCTATCTTAAAAGGGAAGCTGGAAAAAATCAAAAAAAGGTCGCTGGAATATCTTTCCAAATTTTCCATCTTCAACCTTGCGATGATCCTAAACTATCTGGTCATCATCTACCTGTTTGGCATCCAGGACATCCTGGAGGATGTGGGACCGCTGGGAAAATTCAGCGTGGTTCTCCTGCTGCTGATGGGCAATGTGGTCTTTTTTGTCTATGACATCGCTCTGTCCCGCATCATCACTGCTTATCGTATGGTCCTGCGCAAAAAGATATTCAGGCGGGTCGGGCAGGGATAATCCCTTAAAAAAGAAAAGCTTTCTGTCAAAGTTCCTCTTAAAAAAGAGGGGGGCACTTCATTTGACAGGAGGCTTTTTTATTTGTGCTGAAATGGACAGCAGCAGCATATCCTTCTGAACAGGAGGGATGGCGGTGAAACTGAATAAAAACAGTATCTTTTACCATTGCCTGCTGCTCAGCTCCTCGTCGGTGGTCTTACAGCTGCTGGGGTTTGGCTATCGGATTCTGCTGGGCAGGCTGGCGGGCGCGCAAGCCATTGCAGTCTATGGGCTGGTGATGTCGGCGTACAATGTGGTCCTTTCCTGTACGCTGACCGGGGTGGCGCTGTCGGTTTCCCGCATCGCCTCGGGGTATCTGGCGCTGGGACAGGGCAGAAGTATCATCCGTTTGATTCGTACGGCGCTGACCCTGTTCATCGGTCTGTTTTGTCTGTTGGCGGTTCCGTTTGGACTGAACCGGGAGTTTTTTGCAAGCCGGGTGTTGGGGAATCCACAGACAGCGCCGGCGCTGCTGCTGATTGTGCCGTGCTTATTTTTGACCGGTTTTGAAAATGTCCACAAGGCGTATTTTTATGGGACCGGGCAGACTTTTGCACCCACTATTTCCGAGACGTTGGAGATGCTCTGCCGCATTGCAGCGGCGGTGGTGCTGTTTGGTATGGTAGGAAAGAAACTGGATGCCGGTCAGGCGGCAGCTCTGATTGTCTGCGGAATGGTCATCAGCGAGCTGGTCAGCTCGGTTTTTCTTACCACCTTGTACCGCATCAAACGAAAAAAGCTGACTGGCAAGGACGATATTTCTGGCGGGCGCATCCTTCGGGATATTGCATCGGTAGCGGTGCCGGTGTCGGCAGCAACGCTGCTGGGCAGGTTGATCTCCTCAGCCAATATGGTGCTGATTCCACGCATTTTAATGCACAGCGGTGTGGGATACGATGCGGCGATGGAGGAATTTGGTGTGCTGTCGGGGATGACCATGCCGATGCTGATGCTGCCTTCTGCCTTCCTTTCTCCGCTCATCACCGTTTTAAGCCCGCGATTTTCAGCAGGCAACGCTTTGGATGACCGCGGGATGATTCGTCGCAAGGCAGCAAAGGCGCTTCATGTGGTTGGGTTGATTGGCTTTCCGTCGATGGCGCTGATGCTGGTTGCAGGCAGACAGCTCGGGATGCTGCTCTACCAAAATGAGAAGGCAGGCGGGCATATCCCGATGTTGGCGGCAATCACTCTGCTCGGATTTTACTACGCGGTGGTGGAGAGTGTGCTGGAAAGCATCGGTTTGCAAAAGCGCTGCTCGGTGCTGACGGTGGCTGCCAGCCTGGTGGGACTGCTGTCTACCCTGTTGTTGGGTGGTGTGCTGGGACTGGGACTGAAAGGGTATCTGCTGGGAGAGCTTTTCTCTGCCGGATTGGGTGCCGCACTGTGCTTGTACTGGGTGTGCAAAAAGGCAGAGCTGCACATTCGCCTGGGAAATTGGGTGATGCGACCGCTGCTGGCATCTGCTACGGCGGCAGCGCTGACACGACTGCTGTTATACCGGCTGTATCGGACACCGACAGCACAGATTTTGGTGCTGGCATTTGCGGTCGGGGTGTTCCTCTTCTTGTATACTTCCTTTTTGCAGTTGCTGGGTACCGATTTTTGGAGCTATACACAAAACACCCTGCTGAAAAAAGGGAAAAAATAAGGTTGCACAGGGCATCCTGCTGTATTATAATGAGAACAAAAACGACAGGAGGAAGAGAAAAGTGGCAGTAGAACGAAAGGATTTTGGACAACTGAGCGATGGGAGCAGGGTGAGCCTGTATACCATCACAAATGCGCGAGGAGAGTCGGTGAGCCTGACCGATTATGGAGCATCGGTGGTTTCGCTGCTGGTGCATGACCGGCAGGGAGCGCTGCGGGACATTGTGCTGGGCTGTGACGACGCACCGGCGTATGAGCGGCAGACCGCCTGCTTGGGCGGTGTACCGGGACGTCATGCCAACCGCATTGCCCGCGGACGTTTTGTGCTCAACGGCAAGACCTATCAGCTGGCAATCAACAATGGAGAGAACCACCTGCATGGGGGACCGACCGGCTTCCATCGCCGCCTGTGGAGGGCAGCAGTGGGGGAGAACAGCCTGACCTTTACCCGATTGAGCTGCGATGGGGAAGAAGGCTACCCGGGCAATCTGCTGGTGTCGGTGCGCTATACCTTTGATGATGAATGTCGGCTGGGCATCCACTATCAGGCGTTGTGCGACCAGGACACCGTCATCAATCTGACCAACCATTCTTATTTCAATCTGGATGGTGAGGACAGCGGAAGTGTTGAGGGGCAGCACCTCCAGATTTTTGCGGACAGCTTTGCAGAAAATGATGCGGGATGTCTGCCGACCGGAAGAATCGTTTCGCTTGACAGCGAGGAAGGCGCTCCGTTTGACTTTAGGGAACCGACAGAGATTGGAAAAAGGCTGCATGAGGAAAACATCCATCTGAAAAACGGTTCGGGCTATGACCACAACTATCTGCTGAAAAAGCAGCCGGATGGTCTGTGTGCAAGGGCATACAGCCGTTCCAGCGGGATTCTGCTCGAGTGCAGGACCAGTGAGCCGGGAATGCAGCTGTACACCGGAAACTTTTTGTCCACCTCCAATATCGTTGGCAAGGGCGGAAAAAGCTATGCCGACCGGGCAGGGTTCTGCCTGGAGACACAGCACTATCCGAATGCAATGGAGCACCCGGAATTCCCAAGCGTTGTTTTGCCTGCCGGAGAGCTGTACGACACCACAACCGAATATCATATCAGCCTGCTGTAATCAGCAGGCTTTTTTGTGAAAAAAATACCAAAAGGAAGGGAAAAAAGAAGCATTCTAGTTCGATTGTTTAAAAGTACCTATACAATCTTAATAAATATAATATAATAAATCGGTGCGTTTGCACAGAAATGTGTTGGGGGATGTTAGATTTTGGCGGAATGAATTGATAAAATATATAAAAAAGATAGGGTAATCATGTAAAAAAAGTCGAAATTTCAAAAAACAATAAAAAAATAAACTGCAAAAATAAAAGAATTTTTTTTAGCAAATTTTGAAATAATTTTGAATTTTGTGCAAAAACGATAGTTTCGTTAAAAAAACAGGTTGAAAATGAAGTGTTTGCATAAGGGTAGAAAGGCTAAGAATGTTATTTTTTCTGACGGTTTGTATATATGGTATATAAAAAGCAGTTTAAATTAAGAAGAGGTATATAATATTGACAAAGCCCGGGTTATCTGTTATCCTATATATCAATCATTATTGATGTTATAACGACTCAGCAGGACGGTATAAAATTATTTTTATACCGTTTTTCATCTGGGAAGAAGTAATCATCAATAGCAGATTGCCGCTAAATATAGAAAAGAGAGAAGGCGGCATTTCGGTTTGATCTGCATTTTGTGGGTCGGTCGAAAAGCGAAGGAGGAACAACCAAACATGAAAAAGACACTTTCTAAACTGCTGGCTCTGGCATTGACTGCATCTTTGGTACTGAGCGGATGCGGCGGTAATGCTGAGGGCGGCAACAACGAGGCCAACAGCCAGGGTGGCCAAGCAAATGCTGAGGGCTCCGACAAAAAAGAAGAAGCAAGCAGCAAAGACGAAATCAAGGACCTGTACATCGCAAGAAACGCAGTCAGAGAGCTGGAAACTTTCAACATCCTCTACACTCAGCGTCAAGAAGATAGCGAAAACCTGACCAGCCTGGTAGACGGCCTGCTGGAGTCCAATCCAAAGGGTGAGCTGGTTCCATGTATCGCAGAAGAGTGGGGCAGCGAAGATGGCGGTCTGACCTGGACATTCAAAGTACGCGAAGGCGTAAAATGGGTCGATGTCAACGGCAATGAAAAAGCAGACTGTAATGCACAGGACTTTGCTACCGGTCTGGAGTGGGTTCTCAACTTCTACAAGAACGACTCCAACAACACCGCAATGCCGATTGAGATGATCAAAGGCGCTAAAGAGTACTATGAGTACACCAAGACCCTGTCTGAGGATGAGGCTAAAGCGCTGACCGCTGGAGAAGGCTCCAAGTTCCGCGAAATGGTTGGTCTCGAAACCCCAGACGACCACACTGTTGTTTACCACTGTGTAACCGAGAAACCATACTTTGACTCTCTGGCTTCCTATGTAGCTCTGTACCCACTGTCCCAGGGCATGGTTGATGAGCTGGGTGGCGCAGATGCAGTAAAAGCAATGAACAACGAGAACATGTGGTACAACGGATGCTACACCATGACCTCTTACATCCAGGGCAACGAAAAAGTGTTCACTAAGAACCCAATGTACTGGGATACCGAGTGCAAACGCTTTGACACCGTTACCACCAAGATGGTAGAGTCCAACGACGTAGCATACCAGCTGTATGAATCCGGCGAGATCGATTACGTTCAGCTGGGCGAATCCAGAATCAACACCATCGCAAAAGATCCTAACAACGCTCTGTACAATTACCTGGTTCCAGACGTTCCATCCAAGTACTCCTACCAGATGCAGCTGAACTACAACAAGAAGAACGAAGATGGCACACCGGATACCAACTGGAACACTGCAATCGCTAACGAAGCATTCAGACTGTCCTGGTGGTACGGACTGGATCTCTCGAATTACTACAAGAGAACCAACGCAATTGACCCAATGTCCTGCGAAAACAACTTCTTCACCATGAAAGGTCTTGTTTATACCTCTGACGGTACCGAATATACCGAACTGGTAAGACAGGAAATGGGACTGCCGGAACTCAACGGCAAGACCATGGTAAGATTGGACGCAGACAAAGCAGCTCAGTACAAAAAACAGGCTATGGAAGAACTGTCCGCACAGGGCGTAACCTTCCCGGTAGGCGTTGACTTCTACATTTCCGCTTCCAGCCAGACTGCACTGGACAGCGCAAACGTACTGGCACAGACCTTCTCCGAGAGCCTGGGCGACGACTATGTTAAGCTGAACATTAAAACCTTTATCAAGAGCACCAATCAGGAGGTTGTCGTACCTCACCTGCACTCCTTCGTAATCAATGGCTGGGGCGCTGACTACGGTGACCCGCAGAACTACCTGGGTCAGATGACTTACGGTAACGAAGCAGCTTACTATTCTGAAAACTACAACTACATCAACGAAGTTGAAGAAACAGAAGCAACCAAAGCTCTGATCGATACCTATAAGGAATTTACCGCTCTGGTAGATGCTGCAAATGCAATCACCGATGATATGGACGCAAGATACAAAGCATATGCAAAAGCAGAAGCTTACATGCTGGAGCATGCACTGGTATTCCCTTGCTACTATCAGATCGGCTGGTGCCTGAGCAAAGTTGACAACGACACCAAAATGCAGCCAATGTTTGGCAGCGTAGGCGAAAAGATGAAGAACTGGGGCAGCAATGTGAACGGTTATACAAGCGAAGAGAAAGGTGTAGCTGAACAGATTGCAGCATTTTCTTCTGAACAGTAATAGAATTCAGGAGTTGAATAACAATGCTTAAATATACCATCAAAAGATTGCTGGAATCCCTTGTAACAGTATTGATCATTGTTACAATCGTATTCCTGCTGCTGAGATTGCTTCCTACCGACTACTATTTCACAGAAGAACAGCTGATGAAATTTACAGAAGAGCAGAAGCAGGAACAGCTGTTGGCAGCTGGACTTCTGGACCCGATTCCAGAACAGCTGATGGATTTCTACGGCGACGTTATCCGTCTGGACTTCGGTGAATCCAGACGTATCCAGAACGGTGTACCGGTTGTTAAAGTAATCGGTGACAAGTTCCAGATCTCTATGAGAATGGGTATTATCTCGATTGGTATTTCCATGGTAGTGGGTGTATTGATCGGTATTATCCAGACTCGATACAAAGATAAGGTGCCGGACCACATCGGTACGGTTTACACCATCTTTGTAAACTCGGTACCATCGCTGGTATCCTACTCGTTGGTACTGATTTTCGGTTCGCGTGTGCTGGGTTTGCCTTCGATGTACTCGACCAGAAACCCGGGTCCATCGAGCATCCTGCCAATCGTATGTCTGTCTATGGGTTCCATCGCATGGTACGCACTGTGGACCAGACGTTATATGATCGACGAGCTGAACAAAGACTACATCAAGCTGGCACGTGTTAAAGGTATGGAAACCAAGAAGATCATGGTAAGCCATGTTCTGAGAAACGCTTTCGTTCCGATTGCACAGTACCTGCCACAGTCGCTACTGTTGACCATCGGTGGCTCCCTGCTGGTAGAGAGATTCTTCTCTGTTCCAGGTATGGGTCCTCTGCTGACCGACTCCATCCAGCGTTATGACACCAGCGTTGTACAGACACTGGTTATGCTGTACGCAGCATTGAGTATCCTTGGCGTATTCCTCGGCGACGTCCTGATGATGATCATCGACCCGAGAATCACTCTGACTAATAAGGGAGGTACAAGATAGTGGAAGATCAGAACAAAGTATTGGATCAGAAACTGGAAAACGAAGATGAACTCTTCAAGTTTGTAGAGTATTCTCCTGAAAAAGCAGAGATGATCGGCTATTCGGATTACTCCTACTGGAAATCTGTTTTCCAGAACTTCATGAAAAAGAAGTCCGCAGTAACCCTGAGCATTATTTTTATCGCACTGGTAATTTTCTCCTTTATCGCTCTGGCAATCGGTAAATACGACTATGCACAGTTGGTTACCGACTCTTCCAAAGCATTCATCAGCCCAAATGCAGAATATTGGTTCGGTACCGATAACATCGGTCGTGACTACTGGTGCCAGGTATGGTACGCATCCCAGACTTCTATCAAACTTGCGTTGATCGTAGGTATCGGTGAGTGTCTGGTTGGTATCACCATCGGCTGTCTGTGGGGCTATGTCCGTCAGTTGGACACCTTCTTTACCGAGCTGTACAACATCATCAACAGCGTTCCTCAGATCATTTACATGACCCTGATCGCTCTGATGATCGGTCAGAGCTTCACCATCATGTGTGTATCTCTGATTGCATTCCACTGGTTGGTAATGGCACGTAACGTTCGAAATCTGGTTATGATTTATCGTGACCGTGAGTTTAACTTGGCGTCCAGAACATTGGGTACACCAATCTATCGTATTCTTGTCAAGAACCTGCTGCCACAGCTGGTCAGCGTAATCATTCTGCGACTGGCTCTGTCTATCCCAGGTACCATCAACATGGAGACTACCCTGTCTTACCTTGGTCTGGGTCTTGACATCAACACACCTTCTCTGGGTATTCTGCTTAGAAACGCAAGAGCCTATTTCCTGGATTATCCATACCTGCTGATCTTCCCGGCAATAATCGTTTCTATTATTACCATCACCTTCTACCTGATTGGTAATGCGTTCTCTGACGCGTCCGACCCACGAAATCACGTATAATCAGAACAGGAGGGAAGCACAATGGCAAAAGAACCTATTTTATCTGCTAAAGATGTGGAAATCCAGTTCAGTTTACGTGGCCGCAAATTGATGGCAATCAGAAAGTGCTCTCTGGATTTGTATGAAGGAGAAACACTTGCAATCGTAGGTGAGTCTGGTTCCGGTAAATCGGTATTCACAAAATCCTTTATTGGTATGTTGGATGCAAACGGCAGCATTGTCGGTGGCTCCATTACATACGACGGCGTTGATATTTCCAAATACAAAACAGAAAAAGAATGGCTGGGCATCCGCGGTAAAAAAATCGCGATGGTAATGCAGGACCCGATGACCTCTCTGAACCCACTGAAAAAAGTAGGTAAACAGATTCAGGAAAGTATCGAGCTGCACCAGGGCCTCAAGGGCGAGGAAGCTAAAAAAGAAGCAATCGAAATGCTCAAAAAAGTAGGTATTCCTGACCCAGAGCGCCGTTACAACCAGTATCCACATGAGTTCTCCGGTGGTATGAGACAGCGTGTTGTTATCGCAATCGCTGTTGCCTGCCGTCCACAGATCCTCATCTGCGACGAGCCGACCACCGCTCTGGACGTTACCATCCAGGCTCAGATCCTTGACCTGATTCATAACCTGCAGAACGAGCTGCACATGACCGTTATCTACATCACCCACGACTTGGGCGTTGTTGCAAACGTTGCAGACCGTGTAGCCGTTATGTACGCTGGTCAGATCGTTGAATATGGTATGGTAGATGAAATCTTCTATGATGCATGGCATCCATACACCTGGGCTCTGCTGTCCGCACTGCCACAGCTGGGTGTTAAAGGTGAAGACCTGCCATCGATCGATGGTACACCTCCGAACCTGTTCAATGTTATCCAGGGTGATGCATTTGCACCTCGTAACAGACATGCACTTGCGATTGACTTTGTAAAAGAGCCACCATTCTTTAGCGTTTCTGAAACTCATAAGGCAAAGACATGGTACCTGGATCCTCGTGCTCCAAAGATTGAGCAGCCAGAATCCATTCGCCGTTTGCGTGAAAAAATGAGAGAGAGAGGTTAATGGGAATGGCAGAAAGAGAAAAATTGATCGAACTGAAGGATCTTCAGATCAGCTTCGGTACCGGTCGTAAAAAGTTTGTAGCAGTTGACCATGTAAATTTTGATATTTACAAAGGTGAAACCTTCTCTCTGGTAGGTGAATCTGGTTCCGGTAAAACGACCATCGGTCGTGCAATCCTGAGAATCAATCCAACCTCCGCCGGTGACATCTACTTTAAAGGTCAGAAAATCAACGGCAAAATCTCGAAAGAACTCGATACCGAGGTCATTCGTAAATGCCAGATGATTTTCCAGGACCCAATGGCTTCTCTGAACGAGAGAGCAAAAGTAGACTACATCGTTTCCGAAGGTTTGATCAACTTCCATCTGTACAAAGATGAGAAGGAACGTGAAGAAAAGGTACAGAAGGTTCTGCGTGAGGTAGGTCTGTTGCCAGAGTTTGCGTCTCGTTTCCCACATGAGTTCTCCGGTGGTCAGAGACAGCGTATCGGTATTGCCAGAGCGCTGATTATGGAACCAGAATTCATCGTAGCTGACGAGCCGATCTCTGCGCTGGACGTATCGATTCGTGCACAGGTACTGAACCTGCTGAACCGTCTGAAGAAGGACAGAGGTCTGACCTACCTGTTCATCGCACATGACCTGTCGGTTGTTCGCTTCATTTCTGACCGCATTGCTGTTATTCATAAAGGTCGTATCGTAGAGCTGGCTGAATCGGAAGAATTGTTCCGTCATCCGCTGCATCCATACACCAAAGCACTGCTGTCTGCAGTTCCGATTCCGGACCCGGAAATCGAGAAGAAGAAGAAACTGATCGTTTACGATCCTTCTGTTCATGATTATTCTGTTGACAAACCGATTTGGGAAGAAATTCTTCCAGGTCACTTTGTATACGGAAATCAGCGCGAGCTGGATCAGTACAGAAACGAGATTGCGAAAGCATAAGTTTTGTTTCGAAAGAGCCGTTTTGGATAAAAACGGCTCTTTTCTTTTTTAAGAATCGTATAATCAAAGCAATATTTGACAAAAAGTAATCTGTATAGTACAATAAATCTAATTAAATATGCTTTGATTGCAGGTGCATCTATGCTGTCAAAACGATTCTTTTTGCAGAAAGGATTTTAAAAAGATGAAAAAACTTTTCCAGGTCTATAAATCATTTATGATTAGACCTACCGTTTACAAGGCGTTTCCTCGACTGATTGTCGGCTTGCTGGTGGCAGGTTTGTGGAATCGCTATGCAAATACCATGCAGATTCACCAGATGACCCAGTCTATTTTTTATCTGATTGGTTTCATCTTTTTGGCAATGGCATGGTTTAGCTACCTGAGCTTGGATGGAATGGAAAATCCGCTCACCAAGTTGGCCAGTGTTTTTACAAAGGCTGATAAAAAACGCACCAAAACAGCCAATCATAGCAAGCAGATGATAGACTTTGTCGAGGAAGAACCAGTCGAATATGAGGATTTGGACCGACTGGAACAGATTGCCTGCAAGCTGGTTGCCAATTTGTTTTGTGCGCTCTTTTTTCTGTTGCCTGCAATTTTTTCCTATTTGTTTTAAAGTAAAAAAGAGGACAAGATGTTTTAAATGCAACATCTTGTCCTCTTTTTGTATATGATAGAATTTACAAATTGGAATTTAGAATTATATAATACGATTTGTAGATGTAGTAGAAAGATAATGCAGAAGCCAACTGATACTAAATGGAATATATAATTAAATTATACAAATAGAAAATATACAATAGAAAAGCTGCGAGAGTTCAAGTGTATTAATTTCATTACACTGGAGGAATATGGTCCCAACAGTGATATAGAGATAATCGTTCAGGCAATTATGAGAAAGATACAGGCACAACAGGAATTGCTGTCTTATGAGCAGCAGTAATCGGAAATCAATCAGGGAATTTGTACAATAAGTCGAATAGACATAGAAGATATAGATAAAAGAGAAATAGATATTTCATCAATTTGCAGAGATACTTTTATAAAAAAGACAAATATTAGTCGATATTTTATTGGATAAGTCAATAAAAACAAAAAAACTACATAAAAATGTACCACAATCTGAATACTTGATAAAATAATCGCCATCTTTTGTTATAAACAGGCAAAAGGATAGAAAAAAACTATTGTTAAAAAACTAACGCTTGACGTTGACGTGTAGAAACTCTATAATTTTTACATACAGGCACAGAAGAGCCGGAAATAGGTCTTGCCTTTTGGGATCTGAATTTTGTCTAAGACAGCTGTCCGTTTTGGGTCGGACGGTTGGGGGAAAGGAGTTTGAAGATGGCGACAGAAACTCTGAGCAGAGAACGTGTTTTGGAAATCATCGAAGAATGTGGAGGCGACAAGGAGCATCTGCTTTCTATTTTGATTGAAATCCAGAGAGAATGTAGAAGAAATTATATCAATGAAGCAAGCGCACGGGTGGTGGCAGAAAAGCTGGACATCCCGCTGGTGCAGCTGTATGACATCCTGACCTTTTATGCGATGCTGGAGACCAAGCCGCGTGGACGATACATCATCGAGGTGTGCAACAACGCTCCGTGCTATATTTCCAAATCGCATGTCATGGCAAAATTTTTGCGCAAAGAACTGGGTATCAACTTTGGTGAAACAACACCGGACGGGATGTTCAGTTTGCAATATATGCCATGTGTAGGAGCGTGCAACATTGGTCCGGTCATCAAAATCGGGGACCGTGTATACGGAAACCTGAATGAAGAGCGCATCAGAAAAATCCTGCGCGAATTGAGAGAGAACGACCAGTAACTGGAAGAGGAAAGGGTGTCAGCTTTATGGCTAAAACAATGCAGCTTTTAACAGCGCGCTGCGGCAAGATCCGCCCGGATTCGGTGGCAGATTATCTTGCAAGCGGCGGTTTTTCCGCTTTGAAAAAAGCGATGGATATGGCGCCGATGGACATTATCAACGAGGTCATCGACGCAAAACTGCTTGGAAGAGGCGGCGCTTCCTATCCGGCAGGTAAAAAATGGAAACAACTTTACGAAATCGAAGGCAGCCCGAAGTACATCGTCTGCAATGCGGACGAGGGTGAACCGGGCACCTTTAAGGATAAAGTTCTTCTGGAAAAGGACCCGCTGAGCATCATCGAAGGCATGGCGATTGCAGGCTATGTGTTTGATTCGCACGATGGCTATATCTACATCCGCGGTGAATACCGTGAGATTCAGAAACTCTTCCAGGCAGCGATTGACAATGCGGTCAAGGCGCACTATCTGGGAGAAAACATCATGGGCTCTAACTTCTCCTTCCGTGTACACATCGTTTCCGGTGCCGGTGCGTATATCTGCGGTGAAAACTCCGGTCTTCTCAACTCCATCGAAGCGAAGACCGGACGTCCGCGTGTTAAACCGCCGCATTTGGCAGAGGTCGGTCTGTATTCGATGCCGACCCTGGTCAACAATGTGGAATCCTTTGCAAGCGTTCCGCAGATTATCAACATGGGTGGTAAAGCTTTCCAGGAATTGGGCGTGGAAGATTCAGGCGGCACAAAGCTGATTTGTCTGTCCGGCAATGTAGTAAGACGCGGCACCTTTGAGGTACCAATCGGCGGCGTGACCCTGCGCGACATCATCTTTGACCCGGAATTTGGCGGCGGCATCCCGGATGGCAAGGAGCTGAAATGCTACCATCTGGGCGGTCAGTCCGGTCCAATCGGTTTCCCGGAGCAGTTGGATACCCGTTATGACCACACCTCACTGAAAAAGCAGGGCTTGAGCATCGGTTCCGGTGCAGTGGTTGTGCTGGATGAAACCGTCTGCATCATTGATTATCTGAAGAAGGTTTCAGAATTTTTTATCCATGAAAGCTGTGGAAAATGTGTTCCCTGTCGTGAAGGAAACCGTCAGATGTATATGATTTTGCATCGTTTTGCAAACGGACTTGCAACAGAAAAGGATTTTGAACGGATGGAACGGCTGTCCTTCACGATGGCAACCGCTTCCTCCTGCGGTCTGGGTCAGTCGGCTTGCACCGCATTGGATTCCTGCCTGAAACACAGACGAGAAGAATTTCAGGCTCACATCAAGGGTATCTGCCCGGTTTGTTTGAATAGCAGAAAGTATGGTGACCAGTATGCATATTGATCCAAATAAGATGGTTACAATCAAAATAGACGGGATTCCGGTGACCGTACCATCCGGCACCACCATTATGGAAGCTGCCCGCAAAATCGGCATCAACATTCCATCCCTTTGCCACCACCCGGATTTGGGTGTGCGCGCTTTTTGCCGCGTATGCCTGGTAGAGGACAGCTGGAGCAGACGTTTAAAGACGGCTTGCAACAATCTGGTGGACGAAGCGGGAGACATCACGACCAATTCTCCAAAGGTGCGCAAGGCACGCAAGACCATCCTGGAACTGATTCTTGCCAACCACCCGCAGGACTGCCTGCACTGTGAGAAAAACGGCAAGTGTGAGCTACAGAAACTTGCAGCAGAGTACAATATCCGCGGCAACATCTTCGACCCGGTCTGGAAGCCGGTACCAAAGGAGATGAGCAATCCGGCGCTGGTACGCGATATGACCAAGTGTGTTCGTTGCGGACGCTGTGTGGAGGCTTGTCAGGCGATTCAAACGACCAATGCCATCGGCTTCTCCGGTCGTTCGGTCGATTTTAAAATCACCACCGCTTTTGAAAAGCCGCTTTCCGAATCCTCTTGTGTCTACTGCGGACAGTGCGTAGCAGTTTGTCCGGTCGGCGCTCTGTATGAAAAGGACGACACCCAGAGAGTTTGGGATGCTATCGATGACCCGGATAAATTTGTAATCGTTCAGACCGCTCCTGCTGTTCGTGTTGCAATCGGTGAAGAGTTTGGAATGGAAAGAGGCGCAGTTGCAACCGGCAAGATGGTTGCTGCCCTCAGACGACTGGGCTTTGACAAGGTATTTGATACCGACTTTTCTGCCGACCTGACCATCATGGAGGAAGGCTATGAGCTGCTCAACCGCATGAAAAACGGAGGCACCTTGCCGATGATTACCTCCTGTAGCCCGGGCTGGATTAACTTTGTGGAGAAGAACTACCCGGACCTGCTGGATAACGTTTCCTCCTGCAAATCGCCACAGCAGATGTTTGGTGCGATTGCAAAGACCTACTATGCAGATAAGATGGGGATTCCGAGAGAGAAAATGTTTGTAGTATCGGTAATGCCTTGTATCGCCAAAAAATATGAATGCCAGCGACCGGAGATGAATTCTTCCGGCTATCAGGATGTCGATGTTGTTCTGACCACCCGCGAATTTGCTAAGATGATTCGCATGGCAGGCTTGAGCTTTGACCGTCTGCCGGAAGAGGAATTTGACCATCCGCTGGGATTGGGCTCCGGCGCAGGCGCTATCTTCGGCACCTCCGGCGGCGTTATGGAAGCGGCTATCCGTACAGTATACGAGGTAGTCACCGGCAAACAGCCGGAAAGCCTGGATTTCACCGCTTGCCGTGGTCATGAGGGCATTAAAGAAGCGACCCTCGACCTGGATGGAACACCGGTTAAGGTTGCCATTACCAACGGTCTGAAAAATGCCCGTGTACTGATGGACAAGATTCGTGCCGGAGAAGCAGATTACCAGTTCATCGAAGTGATGTGCTGCCCGGGCGGCTGTGTTGGCGGCGGCGGTCAGCCGTTCAGAACGACCGCAGCTATCCGTGAACATCGCATGGACGGTTTGTACAAGGTGGACAAAAATCTACCGATTCGTCAGTCGCACAAAAACCCGGACATCCAGACCTTGTACAGTGAGTTTTTGCAGGAACCAAACAGTCATCTTGCACATGAGCTGCTGCATACCCACTATCACGATCGCCGCAACGAATTTTAATTCCTACCAAAAAGAGTACAGCATGTTGCTGTACTCTTTTTATTTGGGGAAAACTAGGAACGGGCAAAGCTGCTGGTACCGGTGCGGATAAACTCCCGCATGGCGCGAGTGACATAGGAGCTGTTTTTGTAGTAGAAATAGGAGTGTCGGTACAGCTGTTCGGAATCGAGTTTATAATAGACCACGCCCGGGACAGGAGCGGTATGGGTGATGAGAGTGTCGCTGACGAGGGTGATCCCCATATTGCTGCAAACGATGTTGTAGGCGGTGGTCAACTGGTCGACCTCCAGCTGAATTTTCGGAGAGAATCCGGACTGCTCACAAATTATGTCCATACGGATGCGGGTATCATTGCCGTGTCGCAGGGCGATAAAGCTATTTTGCATAAAATCACGAATATTGACAGCATAAGTCTGTGTAAGCAGTTGGCGACCCTCCAGAACGTCATGGTGTTCCAATGCAAACTTTTGCAAAGCCGACGGAATTTTGGCGCTTTTGGGTACGGCAAGCAGCAGCATCTCAGAGGAGAACAGTTCCTTGCGGTAGATTTTTTCATCCATTGGGTGATTGTCCAGCACCAAATCGAGATCGCCGCTTAAAAGCTTTTCCTCCAGGTAGTAGATGTTTCCCTCGTTCAGTGTGACCTTGACGCCGGGATAGAGGCGGTTGAAGTCGCTGATAATTTGTGGGAGCACCAACGAAGAAAAGGCGCTGTTGGAGCCGATGGAGAGCTTGCCGGTCTTTAATCCGCGCAGGTCGTTGAGATAGTTATCAAATTCATTTTCCAGCGCGCGCATCCGCTCGATGTAACGGATATATTCCTGTCCGCATTCGGTTAATTGCAAAGGATTGGAGTTGCGGTTGAAGATGGGAAATCCCAGCTTCTCCTCGGTCTTTTTGACCAGCGCACTCAGGCAAGGCTGGCTGACATACAGGCTTTTGGCAGCTTTGGTGAAGCTGCCCTGTTTGTAGACCTCATAGACATATTCCATGTTTCGCAACATCTTGCTCACCTCATAAATAAAAAGTTATGAATTCTATAAATATATAAATATTTGATTTTATTATAGAAGAAAACTATACTAAAATCAAGCATTTGGTATCACAAAATAAAAAATAGGATAAGTGATACTTTACTTATGGGTGAGATTGACAAGGAGGAAGAAGAATGAATCCAGTAATTGGTATCATTGGCGGCATGGGACCACTTGCAACCTGCGATTTGATGAACAAAATCATTCGCTTTACCGATGCACAAAAGGACCAGGACCACATCCGCATCTGTGTGGACAGCAACACCAACATCCCGGACCGCACCACAGCGATTCTGCATCACGGCAAAACACCGGTGCCGGAGTTGGTCAAGAGCGCACTTCGTCTGGAGGCAATGGGAGCGCAGTTGCTGATTATGTCCTGCAACACCGCACATTATTTTTACAATGATGTGACTCCGTATCTGGATGTACCGTTTATGAGTATGATTGAGGAAACGGTCAAATATCTCAAAGAGAGTGGAGTCAGCAAGGCAGCGGTTCTGGCAACCGACGGTACCCGTGACAGCAAGGTGTACGAAAAGGCATTGCTGCAAGCCGGAATCGAAGTGGTATACCCGAGCGAGAAAAATCAAAAGCTGTTGATGTCTTTGATTTATGACTATGTCAAAGCAGGAAAACCGGGAATCGAAAATCTTCCGGTGCAGGAGCTGGTGGACGAGGTCAAGGCAATGGGCGCGCAGAAGATGATTCTGGGATGCACCGAACTGCCGATTGCTTTTGAAAGAGTCGGCATCACCGAGGACACAGTGGACCCAACTACCGTTCTGGCACAGCGGGCAATCCAGAAGGTGGGAGCAAAGGTCAAAAAAGAATATCTGATTGCATAGTGGGCAGGATAAAAAAAGAGGGCATTGCCCTCTTTTTTTATACGGATGATTCGAGGTAGAACGGGAAATACAGGGAAATGTATAAACAGGAGCAATAACGAGAAATCAAGAGAATGTACGAGAGATTGGAGGATATAGACATGGGAAAATCAGCCACAAAGAGGAAAAAACCGCTTCTTTTGAGTGAAAATGACGGTTGTGAAAAAGAAGACGTTGTGGTATGATAAATCCATAGAGAACAGCAGGTCGGCGCCGGTCGTCTCAGTGCTTCCAGGCATTTGGCAGGGGAAGCAAAGGGTGTTGTTCCTAGTAAAAAGGAGTTGAAAAGAATGAATATCCTGACAACAACTTCAGCACCGATTATCTGGTTGATTTTGATTGTTGTGCTGATTGTGGCAGAAGTCGCAACCTATCAGCTGGTCGCGGTATGGTTTGCACTGGGAGCGGTGGCATCGCTGCTGGCATCCCTGATGGGAGCTTCGGGGACCGTACAGCTGATTACATTTGTTGTGGTTTCGCTGTTGAGCTTGATTGCCAGCAGACCTCTTGTAAAGAAAATTCAATCGGCTCCCAAGGAAAAGACCAACGCAGACCGCATCATCGGTCAGACCGCTGTGGTCATCCATCCGATTTCTTCTGAACAGAGAGGAAGGGTGGAGATCGAAGGGCAGGACTGGTCGGCAGCGGCAGTCAACAAGGAAGAAAGCTTTGCAACCGGTCAAAAGGTCCAAATTGTTCGCATTGAAGGCGTGACCGTTTATGTAAAAGCTTTGGAAAACATTCAGTAAAGAAGGGTGGAGGCATTTTATGATTATTTTTCTGTCGGTATTGGTTCTTGTAATTCTAATCCTATTGATTACCAACATTAAAATCGTTCCGCAGTCGATGGTATTTGTTGTGGAGCGCCTGGGTTCTTATTATCAGACCTGGGACAACGGCGTACACTTTAAGGTTCCGTTTGTCGACCATATCGCAAAACGGGTCTCCTTGAAAGAGCAGGTGGTCGATTTTAAGCCACAGCCGGTCATCACCCGCGATAACGTTACCATGCAGATTGACAGCGTTGTCTTTTATGAGATTACCGATGCCAAGCTGTTTACCTACGGCGTGGAGCGTCCGATTTCCGCGATTGAAAATCTGACAGCTACTACGCTGCGAAACATCATCGGTGAGCTGGAGCTGGACCACACCCTGACCTCCCGTGATGTAATCAACACCAAGATTACCACCACACTGGACACTGCCACCGACAAATGGGGCATCAAGGTCAACCGCGTAGAACTGAAAAACATCCTGCCGCCGGCAGAGATCCAGGATGCGATGGAAAAGCAGATGAAGGCAGAGCGTCAGCGCCGCGAGTCCATCCTTCGGGCAGAGGGTCAGAAGCGCAGCCAGGTGCTGATTGCAGAAGGTGAGAAGGAAGCGGCTATCCTGAAGGCACAGGCGGAGAAGGAATCGGCAATCCTGCGCGCAGACGCAGTGCGTGAGCAGAAGATTCGTGAGGCGGACGGTGAAGCGACCGCTATTCTGAAGGTACAGCAGGCGTATGCAGACAGCTTGAAGATGCTCAACGATGCAGCTCCGACCGACAAGGTGCTCACCCTCAAGAGCTTTGAGGCACTGGCAAAGGTGGCAGACGGTCAGGCAACCAAGCTGATTATCCCAAGCGAGATGCAGTCGCTGGCAGGTTTTGCTGCCTCCATCAAGGAGATTGTCACCGACCATGCAGGTGCAGGCACACAGGAGTAAGTCTTGTGTAGATTTTGATAACCAATTTCATAAAGAAAAAGGTCCTTCCGGCACAGGAGGGACCTTTTTTGATGTAAGGGAAAAACAATCCTGCAAAAGAATGGATAATATGAACAAATATCCATCCAAAAGCGGAAGAAAATTAAAATACCTGTACGATTTTTCCATCGAAATCTGGCAGATACTTGCATTTTACATTGGATTCATATAGAATAATATTAACTGATGATACAGCATCACTCACCCCTGCCGCTAGAAAGAATGGAGGAAGGAACTGTGAAAAAAAGCACTGTTTTTGGACATTGGACCAGCGGTCTGATTGGTTTTTGCTTTGCTTTGCAGGTGGGTTCCGTGCGCTTTTTTGCAGGACAGGGAGAGAAGTCTGTATACAACAGAAAAAATGGGTAAAGTGTATGCTGTGGCAGGGTCTTTGTCGCAGCGTTTTTTTATTGCACCAAAGGCAACCGCGGTGCAGGGAGATGGGAGGAACGGTAACAATGGAAAACACAGCAAAAAAAGTAGCTGTCATCATGGGCAGCGACAGCGATCTGCCGGTTGTAAAACCTGCGATCGATAAACTGAAATCTTTTGGTGTACCGGTGGAGGCACACGTTATGAGCGCACACCGCACACCGGCTCTGGCAAGTGAGTTTGCAGCAAACGCAAAGGCAAACGGCTTTGGCGTCATCATCGCAGCAGCCGGCAAGGCAGCCCACCTGGGCGGCGTTCTGGCAGCGCACACCACCCTGCCGGTCATCGGGATTCCAATCAAGTCTTCTACCCTGGATGGACTGGATGCCCTGCTGGCAACCGTTCAGATGCCGTCCGGCATTCCGGTGGCAACCGTTGCAATCAACGGCGCAGAGAATGCAGCGATCCTTGCCGTTCAGATGCTGGCGCTCAGCGATGAAAAGCTGGCTGCACAGCTGGACGAAATGAAGGACAAGATGAACCGTGCAGTCATCGAAAAGGATGCCAAGCTTCAGCAGGAGCTGGCAGAGTAACTGCGCTTTTTAACATCAGTCGGTCAAATTTTTTTAGATACAGAGCTTGCAAGGCTCAATGAGAAGTATGGAGGTAATCAAAATGAAAAAGTGTGAAATGCTTTATGAAGGCAAGGCAAAAAAGGTCTATACCACCGAGGATCCTGAGCTGTACATCGTTGACTATAAGGACGATGCAACCGCTTTTAACGGTCTGAAAAAAGGCACTATCTCGGGCAAAGGCGTTATCAACAACCGCGTTACCAACCATCTGATGAAGATGCTGGAAAGCAAAGGCATCCCGACCCACTTTGTAGAAGAGCTGTCCGACCGTGAAACCGTTGTTAAAAAAGTGAAGATCGTTCCTCTGGAGGTAATCGTTCGCAACATCGCAGCAGGTTCTATGTCCAAACGTCTGGGCATCGAGGAAGGCACCGTTCTGCCAACTACCGTTCTGGAATACAGCTACAAAAACGACGATCTGGGCGACCCGCTGATCAACGACTACCATGCACTGGCAATGCAGCTGTGCACCCGCGAAGAGCTGGATCAGATTGCTTCCTACGCTTTCAAGATCAATGAAATCCTCAAGGCTTTCTTTAAAGAGATCAACGTAGACCTGGTAGACTTCAAGCTGGAGTTTGGTAAGCTCAGCGACGGTACCATCGTTCTGGCAGACGAAATCTCCCCTGACACCTGCCGCTTCTGGGATGCTACCACCCATGAAAAACTGGACAAAGACCGTTTCAGAAGAGATATGGACAATGTTGACGAGGGCTACCACGAAATCATGAAGAGACTGCTGGGTGAATAATCCGCATCTTCTTTACTAGAACAGGGCAACAACAGAAAGGATTTTAACGATATGAGCGAAAGTTTCAGCGAAAGCTATAAGGCAGCCGGCGTAGACGTTACCGCCGGATACAAGGCAGTTGAATTGATGAAGGCACACGTTGCAAGAACCATGACATCGGGCATGATGGGCGGCATCGGCGGCTTCGGCGGAGCCTTTGAGCTGGACCTGACCGGCATTACCAAGCCGGTTCTGGTTTCCGGAACAGACGGCGTGGGCACCAAGCTGAAGATTGCATTCATGCTGGACAAGCATGACACAGTGGGCATCGACTGTGTGGCAATGTGTGTCAACGACATCATCTGCTGCGGTGCAAAACCGCTGGTATTCCTGGATTATATTGCACTGGGCAAAAATATCCCGGAAAAGGTAGCAGACATCGTTAAGGGCGTGGCAGACGGCTGCGTAGAGACCGGCTGTGCGCTGGTTGGCGGCGAAACTGCCGAGATGCCGGGATTTTATCCGGTGGACGAGTATGACCTTGCAGGCTTCAGCGTAGGCGTTGTGGACAAGGATAAGATGCTCGACCCGGAAAATGTACAGCCAGGCGATGTGATGATCGCTCTGCCGTCCTCCGGCGTTCACTCCAACGGATTTTCTCTGGTGAGAAAGGTGTTTGAGCTGGAAAGCAAACCAAGAAACATCTTCCGTGAATTTAACGGATCTACCCTGGGTGAAACTCTGCTGACCCCAACCAGATTGTATGTAAAACCGATGCTCAAGCTGATGGACGAAATCAAAGTGAAATCGGTTGTTCATGTAACCGGCGGTGGTTTCTATGAAAATATCCCGCGCGCACTCAACGACAGAACCAAGGCTGTTGTAGAAAGAAACAGCGTGCGCGTACTGCCTATCTTCCAGGAAATCCAGAAGGTAGGAGAGATTTCTGAGCACGATATGTTCAACACCTTCAACATGGGCGTCGGCATGATTGCCATCGTTTCCAGCGAGGATGCAGACAAAGCGCTGCAGGTTCTTAAAGAAGCTGGCGAGGATGCCTATGTGATTGGTAAAGTGGAACAGGGCAGCAAAGAGGTCGAAATCATCTAGTCTTTTTGACAATCACACAAAAGCAGACGTAGCAATGGTCCTTCCCCTGTATCCGTGTAAAAAGGTGGGCAAGGGTCGCACCTGCGCGGCGTCTGCTTTTCATTTTATCGAAAGGAGCGGTGGAAATGGTCAAGATAGCAGTGCTGGTGTCGGGAGGCGGCACCAACTTGCAGGCTTTGATCGACCGCGAGCAGCAGGGGGAACTGGGCAGCGGAAAGATTTGTCTGGTCCTCAGCTCCCGCCCGGATGTCTATGCGCTGGAGCGTGCAAAAAAAGCCGGCATCGAAAGCATCGTGGTGGACCGCAAACAGTGCAGCAGCCCTGAGCAGTTCAGCGCAAAGGTACTCGAACAGCTGCAAAGCAGAGGAATCGAGATGGTGGTGCTGGCAGGATTTTTAAGCATCCTGTGTAAGGACATGGTGCAGGCGTATCCGAACCGCATCATCAACGTCCATCCGTCCCTGATCCCTTCCTTCTGCGGCAAGGGCTTTTACGGATTGAAGGTGCATCAGGCAGCGCTGGATTACGGCGTCAAGGTCACCGGCGCTACGGTGCATTATGTCAACGAGGTGACCGACGGCGGCAGCATCCTGCTGCAAAAGGCGGTCTACATCCAGCCGGACGACACACCCGAAACGCTGCAAAGACGGGTGATGGAGCAGGCAGAATGGGAACTGCTCCCAAAAGCGACCGCGATGGTTTGTGAGCAGATTGAAAAAGAAAAGCAAAACAGCTGAGAAGTTGAGGAGAGAATTGGTTATGAATTATCTGAATCTTGCAGAGGAACTTGCTTCCACTACCTACCCGGGCAGAGGTATCGTGCTGGGCAGAAGCCAGGACGGCAAAAAAATGGTCATCGCCTACTTCATCATGGGCAGAAGTGAAAACAGCCGCAACCGTGTTTTTGTAGAGCAGGAGGGTGGCATCCGTACCGAGGCGTTTGACCCGGCAAAGCTGGCAGACCCGTCGCTGATCATCTACGCACCGGTTCGTGTGCTGGGAGCAAAGACCATCGTTACCAACGGAGACCAGACCGATACCATTTATGACTTTATCAAGGACGGCAAAACCTTTGAAGAAGCGCTGCGCACCAGAACCTTCGAGCCGGATGCACCAAACTTCACCCCACGCATCTCCGGTGTGGTAGAAGGCTGCAACTACAAGCTGTCCATCCTCAAGAGCAACAATGGTGACCCGGAAAGCAACCAGAGATATTTCTTTGAGTACGAAAATCCAAAGGCAGGTCAGGGACATTTCATCCACACCTACCGCTGCGACGGCAACCCAATCCCTTCCTATGAGGGTGAGCCGACACCGGTCATCATCGAAGGCGACATCGACGCATTTACCGCACAGGTTTGGGATAACCTCAACGAGGACAACAAGGTTTCTCTGTTTACCCGCTTTATCGATCTGGAGAGCGGCGAAACCCAGACCCGCATCATCAATAAAAACAAGTAATCCCAGATATTTCAGAAAGGATGAAATCAATTATGGCAAACGAGCTTGCGCTGAAATATGGATGCAACCCAAATCAGAAACCATCCCGCATTTTTATGAAAGACGGCAGTGAACTGCCGCTGAAGGTACTCAACGGCAAACCGGGATACATCAACTTCCTGGATGCCTTCAACAGCTGGCAGCTGGTCAAGGAGCTCAAAGAAGCAACCGGTCTTCCGGCAGCTGCTTCCTTCAAGCACGTTTCTCCGGCAGGCGCCGCTGTTGGTCTGCCGCTGGACGACACCATGAAAAAAATCTACTTTGTAGATGACCTGGGAGAGCTTTCCCCAATCGCCAGCGCTTATGCAAGAGCCAGAGGTGCAGACAGAATGTCCTCCTACGGCGACTTCATCGCTCTGTCGGACGTTTGTGATGCCTGCACCGCCAGAATCATCAAGCGCGAGGTTTCCGACGGCGTCATCGCTCCGGGCTACACCGAAGAGGCGCTGGAAATTCTCAAGGAAAAACGCAAAGGCACCTACAACGTCATCGAGATCGACCCTGCTTATGTTCCACAGCCAATCGAGCACAAGGATGTGTTCGGTATCACCTTCGAGCAGGGCAGAAACAATCTGAAGATTGACACCGACCTGTTCCAGAATATCGTTTCCCAGAACAAAGAGCTGCCGGAAAATGCAAAGATCGACCTGCTCATTAGCTTGATTGCACTCAAATACACCCAGTCCAACTCGGTCTGCTACGTCAAAGACGGTCAAGCCATCGGTATCGGCGCAGGTCAGCAGTCCAGAATCCACTGCACCAGACTGGCAGGCAACAAGGCAGACATCTGGTATCTGCGTCAGCATCAGAAGGTGCTCAACCTGCCATTTAAAAAGGACATCCGCAGAGCAGACCGCGACAACACCATCGACGTGTACATCTCGGACGATTATATGGATGTGCTGGCAGACGGCATTTGGGAAAACTTCTTTACCGAAAAGCCGGAACCGCTGACCAGAGAGGAAAAACGCGCATGGCTGGATACCCTGACCGGCGTATCGCTGGGTTCGGATGCCTTCTTCCCATTCGGTGACAACATCGAAAGAGCACACCGCTCCGGTGTACAGTACATCGCAGAACCGGGCGGCTCGATCCGTGACGACAATGTGATCGAAACCTGCGATAAATACAACATGGTACTGGCATTCACCGGAATCCGCCTGTTCCATCACTAAACAACATCTGCCAAAAAGGGGAAGGAAGCCAAGTCCTTCCCCTCTTTTGGAATCAGAAGGAAAGGACGATTTGCTATGAAAATTTTGGTAGTAGGCTCCGGCGGCAGAGAGCATGCCATCATCCGTAAGTTAAAACAGAGTCCAAAAGCCGAAACAATCTACTGCTGTCCCGGCAACGGCGGCATCAGCATGGATGCGCAGTGTGTGGACATCAAGGCGATGGACATCGACGGTGTCGTTCGGTTTTCCAAGGAGAACAGCATTGACCTGGTCGTTGTAGCTCCCGATGACCCGTTGGCAGCAGGCATGGTGGATGCGCTCAATCAGGAAGGCATCATGACCTTTGGTCCGACCAAGGATGCAGCACAGATTGAAGCCAGCAAGGTGTTCTCCAAAAACCTGATGAAGGAATTCCATATCCCGACCGCTGCTTATGAGGTGTTTGATGACCCGGCAAAAGCGCTGTGCTACATCGAAGAAAAAAATGAATACCCGGTGGTCATCAAGGCGGACGGTCTTGCACTGGGCAAAGGGGTCATCATTGCTGCCAGTCACGAGGAAGCCAAAGAGGGTCTGCACGAAATCATGGAAGAAAAGGTGTTTGGCACCAGCGGCAACCATGTAGTTGTGGAGGAATTTTTGACCGGACCGGAGGTTTCTGTGCTGGCATTTGTGGATGGCAAAACGGTAGTACCGATGGTTTCCTCGATGGACCACAAGCGTGCGCTGGACGGAGACAAGGGACTGAACACCGGCGGTATGGGCACCATCGCACCAAACCCGTTCTATACACCGGAGGTTGCACAGGAGTGCATGGAAAAAATCTTCAAGCCGACCGTTGCAGCCATGGCAAGTCTGGGCAGACCGTTTAAAGGCTGCCTGTACTTTGGATTGATGCTCACTCCAAAGGGACCGTATGTCATCGAGTACAACAGCCGCTTCGGGGACCCGGAAACACAGGTTGTACTGGAACTGCTGGACAGCGACCTGGTGGAAATCATGGAAGCGGTGTACAACGGAACCTTGACCGAAGAGATGGTCCGTTTCTCCGATGAGAAGGCTGCCTGCGTCATCATTGCAAGCGGCGGCTATCCGAAATCCTACCGCAAGGGTCTGCCAATCAGCGGACTGGATGCACAGGGTCAGAGGGAAGGCGTCAGCGTTTATCACTCGGGCACCAAGCTCACCGACGGTGTATACTACAACAACGGCGGTCGTGTGCTGGGCGTAACAGCAAGGGCGCAGAGCCTCCAGGAGGCGCTTGACAAGGCGTATGAGAGCGTAGACTCGATTTCCTTTGAGGATTGCTTCAGCCGCCGTGACATCGGCAAGCGTGCCTTGCAGGCAAAGTAAGAAACAGATACTTTGAGCAGAACAAAAGGGTCGTGTATCTATTTTGATACACGACCCTTTTTAGTTTTTAGAACGCTTATGTAGCAAAGGAAGCTCTATTCCCTAGGTTCCTTGAGGTAGCGGCTGGGTTTGCCGGTGTACAGGATTGCCAGACGGTGCAGCGCGCGGGTACAGGAAACATACAGCAGCTGGCGGTCAAAGCTGTTGCGATAATTTTTCTCGTCGGCATCGCAGAGGATGGCAGCATCAAATTCCAAGCCTTTTGCCATATAGACCGGCATCAGCATGACACCGGAAAAGATTTCCTTCTGCTCGATGTCCATCAGGTGAACCGGCAGTTTGTCTTTCAAAAGGGAGTACAGTTGCTTGGCGGTTGCCTGCGTTTTGCAGATGATGCCAATGGAGTCATATCCTTCGCCAAGGTATTGCTGTGTCAGCTGCTCAATGCGGTCGGCAGTTTGCCGGAGGTTATCGGTCGATTCCACCAGGACCGGCTGTTCGTGGCGGTCAAAGCTTTCCATCTGGGTATCGGCGGGCAGGAAGCGGCGGGAATATTCGCTGATTTCATAGGAGCAGCGGAAGCCTTTACTCAAGGTAATCAGGCAGGAACGCTTGTTCGGGAACAAATCTGCAATATCTCGATAGAACTGGGTGGTTTCCTGCTTTTCGATGGTCTGGTTGCAGTCGCCCATGATGGTGTAGCGGGCGTTCGGAAACAGCTTTTTGAGGATGGAGAAATGCAGCGGAGAATAATCCTGCGCCTCATCCACCACCACTTGGCGGATGTCCTGAAAGCCGTCGCTGCCGAACAGGCAAAGATGCAGGTATAAAAGCGGCAGGGCATCCTGATAGCACAGCTGCTCCTGTTGCAGGCGATTGGCAGCAAGGTCGAGAATCTGCTCAATCGAGTCGGGCAGCGCAAGACCCTTTGCCATACGCAAAAACAGCGAACGGTCGCACAGCAGGCGGCAGTACAGCTGGAAGCTGTCCAGGGTGGTGAAGCGCTTGATTTGACGTTTGATGCGGCTGCTCTCTTTGATAGAGAGCAATCTGCCGAACTGCTTTTTGTCGTACAGATGCTGGACGAAGGTGCCGGAGAAGCTCTGCAATTTTTTAAGCCTATCTTCCCGGCGGAGCTTATGAATCTGGGACCAGAGCCGCTGCTCCAACAGCTTGAGCGCACCGTCCAGCGGCGCACGGCGGCAGGCTTTTTGAACAAAGGCGCTCATCTGCTCCCTGGTTTCCAGCAGCTTGCCGTCGTAGTACAGGTCGGTGTAGTCAATCATGCGGCGGATATAGTAGGAAACATATCGCTCCAGAATGGTGAGAAAGGTATTGGAGGAGAAAAATTCCACCGAGCGGTGCAGCAGCTCCCGCTCCTTCTGGGTAGAGGCACAGACCATCTGCTCCAGCAGCAGGCTGCGCGGCAAAATCGGTTTGCCGGAGCAAATTTTGTTGTACAGCCCTTCAAAGGTCAAGCTAGCAACATTTTTTTCACCCAGCGAGGGCAGGACATTGGCGATATAGCTGCCAAACAGGTTGTTTGGGGAGATGATGACGATGTTGTTGGCATACAGCTTTTGGGTGACCCCTTCGTACAGCAAAAAGGCGACCCTGTGCAGGGCAACCGAGGTTTTTCCGCTGCCGGCAACGCCCTGCACGAAAAGCAGTTCGTTTTGCGTATCACGGATAATCATGTCCTGCTGTCGCTGGATGGTCTCTACAATCGAGCGCATCTGTGGCGAGGTGTTGTGGGAGAGCGCCTCACGCAGCAGGTTGTCCATGATGTTTACGTCAGAGTCGAAGAAGTAGTTGAGAGTGCTTTCTTTAATTTCAAACTGCCGCTTGAGCGATACAGTGCCACGGATGGTGCCGGAAGGTGCCTGATATTCCACCGGACCGGTTTCGTAGCGGTAGAACAGACTGGCAATCGGTGTGCGCCAGTCGTAGACGTAAGGCTCATAGGAGTCTTCGTCCTGAACGGTGAACAGACCGATGTAGATGCGCTCGGCGGGGGAGGACTCAAAGCCCTGTTCGGTGAAGTCGATTCTTGCAAAGTACGGAGAATTCAGCGCCTGCCGGTAGTGGTCGATCCGCTTGTGGGCAGCGTCATACCTGCCGGACTGCGCCTGGATGGATTCGAGTGCCTGATGTGCCTCGACCGCATTGTCGAAGCCGCCGCGGAAGGAAACATTTTCCCACATTTCCTTGCGGGCAGAGATAATCTGTTCCTTTTCGTCGGAGCAGGCTTGCTCTTCCCGTTGCAGGTTTTCCCGAATGAAGGTGCAGGTCTTGTCCAGATACTGCTGTTCCTGTATAAATTCTTTTTCGTATTCCATGCAAATCCTCCCTCTTCTGGTGGGCTGTTTGTTTCCATATCTTATTATTATATCATTGTTGCAGGTGGATAGCAATGATTTTTGATTGACAAAGAGCCAGAAGAAAAGCGATATCCTTGCTGTGGGCGTTGTATGGCTGGGTTCTGTCGAAAAAACAATAGCCAAAAAGGGAAGTCCAAACGGACTTCCCTTTTTGGCTGTGTAATAAAAAATAGAGGACGACCGGAGTTTACCGGTCAGGAGATCTCAAAAGAAAGGTAAAAGAAGCGTAAAAATTGCATACTTCTTTTAACAATCCTATTATAACCTCTTGCTAGTAAAAAGTCAATAAATTTTTAGGAAAAAATAAAAATAAAAATAGATGGATTATACAAACGAGCTTTTATACCCCTAAAAAGGTGCAAAAAGATTTGTAATAGACCCTCTTGTAATTTGTAAAAACATACAATATAATGAAAGATATGGAATTTTTACTATTTAACAATCCCGCAATACGGCGGGACAAAAGAGAAGGAGAGGAATGGATTTATGGCAAAAGAAAAAAAAACGACCTCGATTGACATGACCAGCGGCAGCCCGTACCGGCTGATTTTGAGCTTCACCATGCCGCTGTTGCTGGGTAACATCTTCCAGCAGCTGTACAACATGGTGGACAGCGTAGTGGTCGGAAATGTCATCGGGGACAAGGCACTGGCTGCGGTGGGCACCGGCTTCCCCATCATTTTTATGCTCAGCTCGTTGTTTATGGGCATCGGTACCGGCGCGACTATTATGATTTCGCAGTTTTACGGTGCGCGTGACCTGGAGCGGGTCAATCAGACGGTCAATACCATTTACACGGCGTTGATCATCGGTATCATTCCGCTGTCGCTGATTGGTATCTTTTTAAGTGAACCGCTGCTGCACATGATGAAGGTGCCGGATGACGGCACATTGGAGATGGCAAAGACGTATATGGTCATCATCTTCATCGGCGTGATTGGTAACCTGGGCTTTAACATCAACGCGGGCATCCTGCAGGGCTTTGGCGACAGCCGCACATCCCTGCTGTTTTTGATGATTGCGACGGTCATCAACATCGTGCTGGACCTGGTACTGACCATCACTGTCCCAATGGGGGTAGCAGGTGTTGCGCTGGCGACCATCATCGCACAGATTGTTTCCTGGCTGTTCGGTGTCTTTTACATCAACCGCCACTATGATTTCATCAAAATCCGTCCGCACAAGTTCTATTTCCAGAAGGAGCTGTTTTTCCAGGCAATGCGTCTGGGCATCCCGTCCGGTATCCAGCAGGCACTGTTTTCCATCGGCATCATGTTTATGCAGTCGCTGGTAAACAGCTACGGCTCTAGCTTTATGGCAGGCTTTAACGGCGCAAACAAGATTGATACCTTTGCTTTCCTGCCGGTCCAGAGCTTGTCCAACGCACTGACCACCTACACAGGACAGAACATCGGTGCAGGCAACCAGCATCGCGTCAAAGAAGGCTTAAAGGCATCGCTGATTATGTCGATTGGTTGCTGCATTGTCGTCGGCATCCTGCTGTACCCGACCAGTGCCTTTATGATGCGAATGTTCAGCCAGAACGCAGAGGTTATCGATGCAGGTGTCGCCTATTTGCATGGGGTGCTGCCGTTTTATTTCCTGCTGGCAATCACCTTTATGTACAACAGCGTTCTGCGCGGCGCAGGAGACATGGTGATTCCGATGATTTCCTCCTTTGTCAGCCTCTGGCTGGCAAGACTGCCGGCTGCCTACCTGATTGCACACTTCTTTGAAAAAGAGGACATCTACTATTCCTACGCAGTTGGTTGGGCGCTGGGCGTACTGATTTCCGGTATCTACTACATGACCGGAAAGTGGAAGAACAAGAGCATTGTAGAACGAATGAAAAAACAGGAAGCATAAGAACGTCTTTTAAAAAGCAGCCGTTCAGCCGGATAAACGGTTGATTTCGGCTGCTTTTGCTTTATAAAACACACAGACCGACAGAATGAAAAGGAGGGCTGCCCTGTGGAATGGCAGACAAAACAGATACGGCGAACCTACAACCGCTTAGGGTTGGGGATGCTGGCATACCTGTTGATTTATCAGTTTTTATCGTTGCCGCTGATGCTGGTGGTAAAGCTGCTGTGCCCGCAGCTGCTGTCCTCCTCCTGGTTTGGGTTGCTGTTGGGGGAGCTGGTGCAGTATGCGATTGCTTTGCCGGTCTGCTGGTGGATTGCAAAAAGTGCAAACACACCGCAGCGCCCTCTAAGTCGAAGAAAACTCAGTGTCAGCTGCTTTTTCAAGTATCTGCTGTTAAGTATCGGACTGCTGTTTTTATTTAATCTCATCGGAACAGCGGTCAATGAGCTGCTCTCACAGCTGAAAGGCTCTCCGGCAGGCAACCTGATCGAGCAGAGTGTCGGCTCCTACACACTCTGGCAGATGGTTCTGGTGACGGTCATCTCTGCGCCGCTGGGGGAGGAGCTGCTCTTTCGCAAGCTGGTCTACCGCTGCGTGGGTGCGTATGGGGACAAGGCGTATGTTTTCACCAGCGCCTGCCTGTTTATGCTGATGCACGGCAACGTGGTACAGTATCCGTATGCGTTTGCGCTGGGCGGACTGTTTGCATGGGTCTACTGCAAGACCGGCTCGCTGCGGAACACCATTCTGCTGCACGCCTGTGTCAATTTTATCGGAGGGGTCATCCCGTATCTGGCGGGAGAGAGTGAACTGGTGCTGTCGCTGCTGGGAATGCTCTATCTGCTGGGAGCAGCTTACGTCGGCTACACCCTCTGGCGGTGCAGAGGAAGGCATCCGCTGCAAAACGACCCGAAGCTGCCGGAGGGTGCGTTGGATGCTGCCTTGCTCAATGTGGGGATGCTGCTGTTTACAGCCGCCTCCTTTGCGATGGCAGGTTATGTGATTTTGTATCTGTAGAGCGATGTGATACAGGGAGAAAAGTAAAATGAAAATACCGACGATTGAAACACCGAGATTGTATCTGCGTGGATTTCAGAAGGAAGATGCACGATTTGCTGCCGGCATCTGGAACGATGCAGAGATGGGAGAGTATCTGCCGGACGAAGCGATGGAGGAATTGGATGAGGAGTATCTGCATCAGTTGGAGCAGCTGGGAGAGGACGAGGAATGCTGCTACCTGATTGCCGAGGATAAGCAGAGCGGGGAGCGGATTGGCACCTGTAGTTTCCTTCCAAAGGACGGGGTCTATGATCTTGCCTACTGTGTACACAAGCAGTTTTGGGGAAGGGGATATGCCACCGAGATGGCAAAGGGAATGGCAGAGTACGCCCGCAGCAGCAAAGCAAAGGCAGTGACCATCTGGGTCACCGAAGGGAACAATGCCTCGGTGCGGGTGGCACAAAAGCTGGGCTGTGTGCAGGACGGCAAAAGCTCCTACCAAAAAAGAGGGACAGAAAAAACCTACACCGACTATCGGTATCTTCTGCAATTTTAAGGAAAAGTTGCAGAAAAAAATTGGCAGGATAAAGGAAAGGGGAGAAACCGATGAACGACAGAGAGTGTCCGGGACCCACACTGGAGCGCTGTGCAAGGGTGCTGGGTGTTAAAGTAGAACAGCTCAGGCTGGTTGGAGAGGGAGCTAATGGGTTGATTGTGACCGATGGCAGCGGGGTGGCGTATAAATTTCCGAAAAACAGGATTGCCCTGCAAAGCCTCAAAGAGGAAATCACCTATACAAAGAAGCTGTCACACGTCCTTTCGGTAGCTGTGCCGGAGTATCTGCTGGTGCATCTGGAGCAGCCGCTGGGCGAAGCTTTCTGTGCTTACCGCTTGCTGCGCGGGGTGAGTCTGATGCCTGCTATCTATGCAGCGCATCGTCAAAGCCTTTCCGGGCAGCTGTCTGCTCTGCTCCGGGAGATACACGCCATCCGCCTTCCGGCAGCGTGCAAAGAGCCAATGGACTTTGCAAAACTGTATCGGGAGATACAGCAGTATCTTTTTGCGCAGATGAGCCGAGAGGAGCAGCGGCAGGTGAGCGGTCGATTTGAAGAGTATCTTTCCCACACAACGCCGGAAGAACGCTGCATCGTCCATGGGGACTTGGGCGCTGCCAATATCCTGTGTGACCCGAAGCGGGGAGAACTGACTGCGGTCATCGACTGGGCAGAGCTGTCGCAGGACGACCCGGCGATGGATTATTCCTCGCTGACCTGTCAAAGGAGCCTGCCGCAGTGCCGGGAGGACCTGCTCTGCCTGGACCCTTCTTTGCGTGAAATCTTTTCCCGGATGGATTTTATTCAGTACACCTTCCCACTTCAGGATAGGCTTTATGAAGAAAAGGTGCGCGCAGGAATTTTAACAGAAAATGAGTAACAGCAAAAAGCACTCCCGATATAGGAAACTATATCGGGAGTGCTTTTTATTTGCGATGGATTATTCGTAGATTGGATATTTGCTGCAAAGCTCGGTGACACCGGCACGGATTTCATCCGCTTTGTTTTCAAAGTCGGTAGCAGCCAGCTTGATGAAGTGAGCGACCTTGACCATATCCTCTTCCTTGAAGCCTCTGGTGGTGACAGCAGGAGTGCCGACACGCAGACCGCTGGTGACGAATGGGCTTTGTGGGTCGTTCGGGATAGCGTTCTTGTTGGCGGTGATATAAACCTCGTCCAGACGTTTCTCCAGCTCTTTGCCGGTGATGTTCATGTTCTGCAGGTCGATGAGGATCAGATGGTTGTCGGTGCCGCCGGATACCAGACGGAAGCCTTCATCGGTCAGCGCTTTGGCAAATGCCTGTGCGTTGTTGATGACCTGCTGCTGGTATGCTTTAAATTCCGGCTTGAGCGCTTCGCCGAAGCAAACTGCTTTGGCAGCGATGATATGCTCCAATGGACCGCCCTGTGTGCCCGGGAATACAGCCTTGTTGATCTGTTTTGCCAGAGCTTCCTTGCACAGGATCAGACCGCCTCTTGGACCGCGCAGGGTCTTGTGGGTGGTGGTGGTGACAACATCTGCATACAGAACCGGATTCTGATGCAGACCGGCAGCAACCAGACCGGCGATGTGTGCCATATCGACCATCAGGTATGCGCCGACTTCATGGGCAATCTCTGCAAATTTGTCGAAGCGAATCTCTCTTGGGTAAGCGGAAGCGCCGGCAACAATCAGCTTTGGTTTGTGCTCAAGAGCCAGCTCGCGAACCTTATCATAGTTGATGCGCTCGCTGTCGTCCAGGCTGTATGGGATAAAGTTGTAGTAGGTGCCGGACAGGTTGACCGGGCTGCCGTGGGTCAGGTGACCGCCGTGAGCCAGGTTGAGTCCCAGAACGGTGTCGCCCGGTTTGATCAGTGCAAAGTAAACAGCCAGGTTGGCGCTTGCGCCGGAATGAGGCTGTACGCAGGCATGGTCGGCGCCAAACAGTTTTTTCGCTCTTTCGATGGCGATATTTTCAACGACATCCACGCACTCGCAGCCGCCGTAGTAGCGCTTGGACGGGAAACCTTCTGCGTACTTGTTGGTCAGGACGGTTCCCATTGCCATCATAACAGCTTCGGAAACGATATTTTCAGAAGCAATCAGCTCGATGTTGCGTTTCTGGCGGGCATATTCCGCTTCGATTGCTTTGCCCACTTCCGGGTCGCTCTGTGTGATGAAGTTCATAACGTCTTTAACCATTCAAAAAAACCTCCTTAGAAATAATAAAATTATAAAAAACCTTAACGTTTTTTAGGTGCAAGATGGATTGCCATTGCGTGTACATCCTCAACTGCCTCGGTGACTCCTTCGCAGAAGGTTGGATGCGGGCGGATGACGCCGGCAAGCTGGGCACAGGTCAGACCGTTGACAATGGCGGTGGCAAGTTCTGCCACGATGTCGGTCGCGCGGGAACACATCAGCTGTGCGCCGAGGATGACATCGGTTTCCTGGTGAGCAAGCACCTTGATGAAGCCGCGCTCCTGCTCGTCGATGAGAGAGCGTCCGTTGCCGGTCATCAGGAATTTGCCTTTTTTCACAGGGATGCCCTGCTGCTTTGCTTCGTCCTCGGTGATGCCGACAGAGGCAATCTCCGGGTCGGTGTAGATGCAGCCGGGAACATAACGCAGGTCAATCGGCGGTTTTTGTCCGGCGATGGTGTGGACAGCGCAGACGCCCTGTGCGCTTGCCATATGTGCAAGCTGGATTTTGGAGGTGACATCTCCGATGGCGTAGATGGAATCCACGCTGGTGCGGAAGTTTTCATCGGTGACGATTCTGCCGCGTTCACAGGCAACTTCAAATCCTTCTGCAAACAATCCCTGTGTGTTGGGACGTCTGCCGATGGCAACCAGAACCTGCTGTGCCGGTACAGCCTGTGCCTTGCCTTTTTCGGTAAAGTGGCAGACCAGACCGTTTTCGTCCTGCTCCAGCTTTTCGACCATCGCTCCGGTGTGGATGCTGACACCGCGTTTTTTGAGCACCATATTTAAGCTCTGGGAAATTTCGCGATCCATGGTCGGCAGGATACGCTCCATAGCTTCCACGATGGTGACATGACAACCAAAGGAAGAGAAGACGCTGGCAAACTCAACGCCGATGACGCCGCCGCCGATAATCAGAATCTCCTTGGCAAGGGAATCTGCCTGGGTGAAGTGTGGGTCGTCAAGCAGCTCGTCGCTGGTGACCACATTTGGCAGGTCCAGACCGGGAATCGGCGGACGGGCAGGGACAGACCCGGTAGCAATGAGAATATTTTCTCCTCGAATGACCTCGCCTTGGTCTAATTGTACATCATTTTTCCCCAAAATGGAAGCAGAATTATTAAAAAAATCTATTTTATTTGCTTTGATGAGCTGTTCGATGCCGGTTCTGAGTTTGACAACAACGTCATTTTTGCGCTGATGCACCTTTGCCCAATCAAAGGAAGTGTTTTCAGTGTGAAGTCCGAACAGCTCGAAGTTTGCCGCCTCGCGGTACAGCTGTGCGGAATGGAGCATCGCTTTGGTGGGGATGCAGCCGCGGTTCAAACAGGTGCCGCCGACATCCCGGCGTTCAATCAGAGCGGTGGTTAATCCAAGCTGTGCAGCACGGATAGCTGCCTCATAGCCGCCAGGACCGGCACCGATGACAATGAGCTGATATTCTTTCATGACATAATCCCCCTACAAAAAGTGGTAAATGGTCCGATGAATCGATTATTTGCTGTCCTGCCGGGTCAGACTGGCAATCTGCTCCAGCTGCTGCTGTTGTGTCTGGGTCAGTTCTTCCAACTGCAACAGTCGATTTAGCACTGCATCCGGCTCAAACCGGCAGCCTTTCAGACAGGGTGCGATTCTTTCGATGAAACGTTCGTCCAAAGAATCAGAGTAAAGAGCGGCATCTTCGATGATGCCGTTGTCGATGTTGAGCTGAAGCTGTATTTCTCCCCAGTCAAACCGCTCTTCCCGCAGCCAGGTGAAGGGAATTTTGCGTCCATACAGCCAATCCCAGGAGGAATAGCGGCTGTAAAGGGACATTACCCGCTTGGTATCAAAGTTTTGGTCATCCATTGCTTCCGGTTCCAAGCCGTATACATGGGACAGTGCTTTGAGCAGCTCCTGCTGCATCTGTTCACGGGTCAGGTCGGGAATAAAGTCGCACAGGTTGCACACCCGCGAGGTGACGGAAGAAACGCCTTTGGAGCGCAGCTTCTTTTCGGAAACATTGAGGTAGCGGGCAACCTTTTGGGTGTCCACCCGCAGCATGAGGGTGCCGTGGTGGTAGGAGTTGCCTCCTTTTTGACAGAAGGCGTTGCCCGAAAACTTTTTGCCGTCTACCGTTACATCATTTCTGCCACTTTTTTGTGCATCAATGCCAAGGCTGCGGACTGCTTCCAGGATAACCGACATCTGCTTGGAAAGGTCGTAGTCGCTGCTGGGAATCAAAAAGGTAAAATTGAGGTTCCCCAGGTCATGAAAAACCGCACCGCCGCCCGAGAGACGACGGGCAAGATGCCCGCCGTCGGCTTCGAGCTCCTGAAACCGGCATTCCTTCCAGGCGTTCTGGTTTTTGCCGATTACAACGGTGCGTTCATTCTGCCAGAGGTATAGGATCAGCTGATTGGGCTTAACGGTTTCCAAAAGATATTCTTCAACAGCCAGGTTCAAGTATGGGTTGGTCGAGCTGCTGATGAAATAAGAAAGCCTGTTGATCATATCAGATTTCCTCCAGAAGATGGGGATGGATTAAAATGTAAAGCGAAGACGTGGATTTCTTGCAGCGCCTACCTCGTCCAGACGGCGGACAGGGGTATGCAGCGGCATCTGGTGCATCTTTTCAGGGTCGGACTGCGCAGTCTGGTAGATTTCATGCAGAACGGCAATCGCGTGGTCGAGCACCTCTCTTGGCTCTGTTTCGGTAGGTTCTACCATCAAAGCCTCTTCCACAATCAATGGGAAATACATTGTCGGCGGATGGATGCCGTTATCCAGCAGACCTTTGGCGACGTCCATAGCGGATACGCCCTTTTCCTTCTTGAGGTTTGCAAGGGTCATAACAAATTCGTGCATACAACCGGTATCAAAAGCGATGTCATAGACATCCTTGAGATGATTCATCATGTAGTTGCAGTTGAGGACTGCGTTGGAGGAAGCCTCCGGCACACCCTCTTTGCCCAGGGTCATCAGGTAGGTCAGAGCGCGAACGACCACCAGGAAGTTGCCGTAGAAGGCTTTGACAGCGCCGATGCTCTGTGGGTTATTCTGCTCCAGACGCAGCGCGCCTTCTTCGCCGACCACAGTCGGGGATGGCAGGAACGGTTTGAGGATGTTTTTGCATCCGACTGCACCGGAACCGGGACCGCCGCCGCCGTGCGGGGTGGAGAAGGTTTTGTGCAGGTTCAAATGAACAACGTCGAAGCCGGTGTCGCCGGGACGAACGATGCCCATGATGGCGTTGAGGTTGGCTCCGTCGTAGTAGCACAGACCGCCTGCCTGATGGATGATGTCGGTGATCTGCGCAATGTTCGGGTCAAACAGACCGACGGTGTTCGGGTTGGTCAGCATCAGACCGGCGGTGTGTTCGTCAGCAGCAGCGCGCAGCGCATCGAGGTCTACGCAGCCGTTTTCCAGAGAAGGGATGCTGACGACCTGGAATCCTGCCATGGTGGCAGAAGCAGGGTTGGTGCCGTGTGCCGAGTCCGGGACCAGGATTTTGGTGCGCTCAAAGTGACCGTTTGCCTGATGGTAGGCTTTGATCAGCATCAGACCGGTCAGCTCGCCGTGTGCTCCGGCAGCCGGCTGGAAGGTCATATCGTCCATGCCGGTGATCTCGCACAGGTATTTGCGGGCAAGGTCCATCACTTCAAGGCAGCCTTGTGCAGTGCTCTGCGGCTGGAGCGGGTGGATTGCAGCAAAACCGGGGAGGGAGGCAATCTCATCGTTGACCTTTGGGTTGTACTTCATGGTACAGGAGCCTAAAGGATAGAATCCGTCGTTGACACCGTGTGTCTGTTTTGCAAGTTCGGTGTAGTGACGGCTGATTTCGTTTTCGCTTAAAGAAGGCAGGTGAGGAGCCTGTGCCCTGCAAAGGGAAGCATCCGGCAGCTCAACCGCGACATCGCACGCCGGCAGGATGGTGCATTTTCTGCCGGTATGGCTGCGTTCAAATAACAGTTGCATTACATAAGCTCCTTTCTGATGATTTCGACCACGCGGTCCATCTCTTCTTTGGTGTTCTTTTCAGTTGCACACCAAAGGATACCGCCGTCTGCCAGAGGATAACCGCCCAAAATACCCTGCTGTTCCAAAGCGGAAAGCAGTTTGTCAGAATCCTTCTGGTCGGTAACAAATTCATGGAAGAATGTGCCGCTGTAACGCAGGCTGACACCCGGAATCGAGCAGAGCTGCTGTGCCAGATAATGTGCTTTCTGGTAGCACAGGGAAGCTGCTTGTTTGAGTCCGTCCGGTCCAACGGTAGCCAGGTAAACCGAAGCGGTCAGCGCACACAGCGCCTGGTTGGAGCAGATGTTGCTGGAGGCTTTTTCGCGGCGGATGTGCTGCTCTCTTGCCTGAAGGGTGAGGACGAAGGCGCGTTTGCCATCGACATCGACCGTTTCACCGACGATTCTGCCCGGCAGCTTTCTCATCATTGCCTGGGTAGCAGCCATGAAGCCCAGGTAAGGACCGCCAAAGGAAAGCGGCATACCCAAAGGCTGACCCTCGCCAACTGCGATGTCAGCGCCCTGCTCCGCAGGGGTTTTGAGCAGTCCGAGTGCAATCGGATTGCAGCCGGCAATCAGCTTGGCGCCGACCGAGTGAATCATCTCGGCTGCCTTTTCCATCTCTTCGAGCTGTCCGAAGAAGTTTGGACTTTGCAGATACAGGCAGGCGCTGGTCTTTTTGTCCAGCTGGGATGCCATAGCATCCAGGTCGGTCTTGCCGTCCTTGACAGGCAGCAGGACCAGCTCGTGTCCGGCAGCCCAGCAGTAGGTTTTCACAACGGCAATGGTGTCCGGGTGAGCGGCAGCGGAGCAGAAAACGACTTTACGGCTGCGCTCGCAGCACATATTGACCGCTTCAGCAGCAGCAGTAGCTCCGTCGTAGACCGAGGCATTGGAAACATCCATGCCGGTCAGCTCGCAGATCATCGTCTGGTATTCAAAAATCGACTGGAGCACACCTTGGCTGATCTCTGCCTGATAAGGAGTGTAGGCGGTGAGGAATTCCTCTTTGCCGGTCACACTTTTTACAATGGAAGGGATATAGTGGTCGTATGCGCCGGCACCGCGGAAGATGGAGCCGAATACAACGTTTTTAGCGGCAATTTTTTTCATTGCGCTGCTGACTTCCAGCTCGGACATACCCGATGGAAGGTTCAGCTCCCCTTTGAGCTTTAGCTCATCGGGAATATGGGAGAACAGCTGGTCGATGCTGGACAGCCCGATGGATTCCAGCATCTCCTGCCGTTCCTGCAAGGTAGAAGGAACGTAAGATCCCATGGTGTTATGCCTCCTGGCTCAGCAGAGCTTCGTAATCGGTGGAGGAGAGCAGCTCCTCTTTATCGGAAACTTCGTTGACCTGAATCATCCATGCGCCGTAAGCGTCCTGGTTGATCAGTTCAGGATGGTCGAGCAGTTCTTCGTTGATTGCGCAGACAACGCCGGAAACCGGGCTGTATACATCGGAAACAGCTTTTACCGATTCAACGTCGCCGAAAGCAGCGCCAACCTCAACCTCGTCGCCTTCCTGTGGCAGGTTTACGAATACCAGGTCGCCCAGCTGGTCCTGCGCGTAGTCGGTCAGACCGATGCGGTAGCTGCCGTCGCCCATGTCCTGTACCCATTCGTGAGATTTTGCATAAAGAAGATTGGTTGGATTGCTCATAGTAAAAGTCCTCCTTGAAATAAACGGTAAAGATTTTAGTGTGTTTAAAATATTCAGCTTGAATGATGGTTATCTTTTATAAAACTGGCTTTTGATGACCTCGGCGGTGACACGTTTGCCTCGGATTTCCACCTCGACCTGTGCGCCCAGTGGAGCCGGTTCTTTTTCAACGATTGCCATTGCATAAGCGCCGCCTAAGAATGGGCAGTGGGTGCCGGAGGTGGTGTGACCGATCAGCTTGTCGCCGACATAGACCGGGCAGTTTTCACGGGCAATGCCTCTGCCGGTAATCTTCAGACCGCAGCGTTTGATGGATGGGGTACCCATCTCTTCCATTGCCTTTTTGCCGATGAAATCTGCTTTGTCCATCTTGACAAACATTCCCAGACCGGTCTGCTTGGGAGTGATCTCGTCGTTCATCTCATGTCCGTACAAAGGCATTCCGGCTTCCAGACGCAGGGTGTCTCTTGCACCCAGTCCGCATGGGATCAGACCGTTTTCTTTGCCGGCTTCCAGCAGAGCGTTCCACAGCTTAACAGCATCCTCGGATGCGCAGTACAGCTCTACACCGTCTTCACCGGTGTAGCCGGTGCGGGATACCAGGCATTTACATCCGGCAACCTCCATTTCACGGGTGAAGGTGTAGTATTTAACAGGCAGCTGTTTGCTGTCACACAGTTTATCCAAAATGGCATTTGCCTGCGGACCCTGCAAAGCGATCTGTGCGATGCCGTCGGAGAGGTCCTCAAACTGTACGTTGCCGCTCAGATGTGCCTTGACCCACTCGGCATCCTTTTCATGGTTGGCAGCGTTGACGACCATCAGGTAGCTTTCGCCACTGAAACGGTAAACGACCATGTCATCCACTACGCCGCCCTTGTCGTTGCACATGGGGCTGTAGCGAACCTGACCGTCCTCCATGTCAGAAAAGTCGTTGGTCAGCAGCATCTGGACGTTTGCCAGTGCATCGGGACCCTTGAGCAGCAGCTCAGCCATGTGGGATACATCGAACATTCCGGCTTGTTTTCTTACCGCCAGATGCTCTGCGATAACGCCGGTAGGATACTGCACTGGAAGAAGGAAACCACCAAAGGGGACGATCTTTCCACCAAGAGCTACATGGCAGTCATACAAGGGGGTTTTACGCTCCATAGTTTAAGTACACTCCTTTTTAATATATTGATACAAAATCAATTCGCTTTCACTCCTGTCCTGTCTTTTTCTGATGAAAGACAGTACAGGAAAACCGGATAGGAAAAGGAATTTTTTCATCTTTTTCATCTCCATCCGATGCTTTGATTATAGGTGGAGAAAATGGCTTTGTCAATGCTGTTTTTTGTTTAACAAGCATAAAAAACATTTGTTAAAAGAAAAACATTGAGCTAAATAGACAATAAAATACAGCGTGATTTGATAAAAAGCCCTAAGATTTAAAAGGGTGTTTTCGCTGTGTGGAAAAGGCGCTGTCTGTTGAGTACAAAATTGTGGATTGCGGATGATTGGCAGGAGAAAGTTTGTGCAAAGCTCTGTTTTTTTTATAACAAATACAGATGCAAGGGGAAGGAAGGCAAAGCTTGAAAATTGTAAAAGAAATATGATATAATGAAAAGTACGCGAAAGAAAAAAGGAGGAGTGGCTGTGAAGCTTAATACACTGGGTATCGCTCATAAAATTATAAAAGAAAAGGTGTGCAGGGGAAATTTCTGTATTGATGCCACCGCAGGCAGGGGACACGACACCGCGTTTTTATGTGGTCTGGTAGGAGAAGAAGGCAGGGTGCTGGCGATGGATATTCAGCAGGATGCAGTCGATTCCACCCGTGCGCTGCTGCAGGAAAAAGGGTATGACCAAATTGCACAGGTGGTTTTGGACAGCCACAGCAATATCGACCGCTACGCCCAGCCGGAGACGGTGGATTGCATTACCTTTAATTTCGGTTATCTTCCCGGTGGGGACCACAACATCTTCACCACGCCAGCCACCAGTATCCCGGCGATTGAAAAAGGGTTAGAACTGCTTAAACCGGGCGGCTTGATGAGCTTATGTGTTTACTACGGCGGGGACAGCGGATTTGAAGAGAAGGATGCGCTGATGCAGTTTTTTAAAACTATCGACAGCAAGCGCTTCACCGTTTTAATTACCGAGTTTGCAAACCGACCGAACAATCCTCCGATTCCGGTTTTTATCCTCAAGCAAATTTAATCATATAGAAAAAAATATCGTTTGGATGATAAAATTGTAGGTTTTAAATGAAGAAATTTCATCTAAAACCTACAATTTTTTGTTCTAAAATCCCGAAAAATAGCCGGAAAACAGATTGTTACAACAATAACATAGAAAAAATCGAAGAATCAAACGGAAATGGATTGAAAAAAACGATTGGAATTTGTTGTGCAAAGTGTATATTCTATAAATTGAAAAATAACGATTCTGCCATTATGACAGCAAGGAAAGGAAAGAATATCCATGAAGAGAATTTGCACAAAATGTATTGTAGCCGCTTTGATTCTGTCGATGGGCATTACAGCAGGCATCCCGGCATACGCTGCTCAGCCGCAAACCACTACTGCAACCGAGCAGGCGGCACAGCTTTCGTTGGAAGAAACAGCATCCCAATATTTTGAAAACTATCCCTCTGACAAACACGTTGTATCTGCCGAACAGCTTTTAAATCGGGTGGAAGAAGGCGAATCCTTCTGCCTGTTGGATATTCGCTCGGCAGAGGATTATGCGAAAGGTCATATCCAGGGTGCAGTCAATATCCCTTACGGTGTGGATGTAGCGGATGCACTGGAAATCATCCCAAACGACCAGCCGGTTTTGGTGTACTGCTACAGCGGACAGACTGCTTCCCAGACCGTTGCTCTGCTTCGCCTGGCTGGAAAGGATGCCTACAATGTCAGCGGCGGTTTCACCGGAATTTCCAAGCAGGAAAAGGCAAAACAGCTGACCGTAAAAACAGAGACAGCTTTGCCGGAAGGAAATTATCCGGTCGACCCGCAGCTCAAGCAGGCAATCCGCGAGTATTATGAGCTGGCAGCACAGAGCGGTAAATTCAACATGAGTGCAGAGCAGGTTAAGAAGGAAGCTGCTGAAGGGAAAATCTATCTGGTGGACATCCGCTCGGAGAACGACTACCTGAAATCCCGCATTTCTTTTGCAAAAGAAAATATCCCATTCGGAAAAGGAATGCAGACCGCACTAGCAAATCTGCCAAAAGACCGGAAGATTGTATTCCAGTGCTACAGTGGACAGACTGCTTCCCAGACGGTTGCCATTGCACGCATGATGGGACTGGATGCCTATAACCTTTCCGGCGGCATGGGCGCAAAGGGCGGCTCCGGCTGGTTGGGCGCAGGCTACCATGTGGTCAAATACAGCACACAGCAGTTTTTGAACGCCAAGGTAGACCGTTACTTCAAAAATCTGCCGGGAAATAAAAATCAGTTGTCCGCAGCAGCTTTCCTGGCAGCGGTAGAAGACAAAGAGGACGCTGTGATTCTGGACATCCGTTCGGCAGAGGATTATGCAAAGGGTCATATCCGGGGCGCAATCAATGTCCCATACGGCATGGACGTAGCAGCTTCTCTGGAAAAGATTCCAAGCGATAAAACCGTTTATGTGTACTGCTACAGCGGACAGACTGCCTCTCAGACGGCTCTGCTGCTCAACCTGGCAGGCAAAAAAGCGCTGAATGTCAGCGGCGGCTTTAACAACGGAATCTCTAAGAAGGAAGCAGCAGAAAAATGGATGACCACCGAGCCGGCTTCCTTTGATGACAAGACCTATGCAGTCGATGCAGACATCAAAGCAGCAGTAGAAAACTACTATAAACAGGTCGAGAAGGCAGAGTATGCAAAGAACAACATCTCGCCAAAGCAGCTCAAACAGCTGATGGAATCGGGCGAAGAGGTGTTCATTGCAGACCTGCGCTCGGAAGAGGATTATAGCAAAGGACATATCGAGGGTGCGGTTAGCCTTCCATACGGAAAAGGTATGCAGGAAAAATTTGACATCCTGCCAACCGATCAAACCATCTATGTATACTGCTACAGTGGACAGACTGCTTCCCAGACGATGGCAGCGCTGCGTCTGAAAGGCTATACCGTCTACAATCTTTCGGGTGGCATGGGTGCAGAAGGCGGTTCCGGCTGGCTGGGTGCAGGCTATGAGGTGACTGCCCGTTAGTCTATATACAGCATAATCAGAAAATACTGGCAAACACAGCGGATGTCTTTTCAAAAGAAGCTCCGCTGTGTTTGTTTTTCTTTTTAAAATCCGTGCAGAAGATTACACTTTTTTCTTGACAAATATTTAAATATCCAGTATAATTCATTTTGCAAATAAAACAGCCCATCGTAAAAGGGAGTAGTTCACGACATATCCGCAACAATCTCGTTGAGTTTTCGCCGATGGCGGGCTCTTCTGCGGTATGTGCCAATCCGATTGGTAACAAGACTTTTCAGATGGTTTCCAGACATGACTTGGAAACCGGTGAAAAGTCTTTTTTTGTGCCCGAAAACGCCGGGTTGCAAGCTTGTTGATTTTGAAGGAGGAAAAAATTATGGAACAGATGTTTCGCCGCACCGCGCAGCAGGCGCTGGAGCAGCTGGACACCACCACGCAGGGCTTGTCCGATGCCGAGATAGCCAAGCGTCGGGAAACCTACGGGGAGAACGCACTGGCAGAGGAAAAGAAAAAAAGCCCTCTGGTCGTTTTTCTCGAGCAGTTTAAAGATTTGCTGGTCATCATTCTGATTGCAGCAGCTGTAATCTCAGCACTGTCCGGCAACGGAGAAAGCACCATCGTTATTGTAGCGGTTATTACTTTGAATGCTATTCTGGGTACAGTACAGCATTTTAAGGCGGAAAAATCTCTGGAGAGCTTAAAGGCGCTCTCTTCCCCCAGCGCCAAGGTGATGCGAAATGGCGTGAAGGTGGAAGTTCCTTCCAAAGAAATCGTCCCGGGCGACATCCTGCTGCTGGAGGCAGGAGACCTTGTGGTAGCTGACGGACGTATCATTGAAAACTACTCGTTACAGGTCAATGAAAGCTCGCTGACCGGTGAATCGGAGGGTGTCAACAAAATCAGTGCCGTCATCGATGAAGAGAATGTGGCTCTGGGCGACCAGAAGAACATGGTCTTCTCCGGCTCGCTGGTCACCTACGGTCGTGCAAATGTTGTCGTTACGGCAACCGGTATGAAGACCGAAATCGGTAAGATTGCAACCTTGATGAATCAGACCAAACAGAAAAAGACCCCGTTGCAGGAGAGCATGGACAACTTCAGCCAGAAGCTGGCGCTGGTCATCATGGGTATCTGTGCGGTGGTATTTGGCTTGAGCCTCTACCGCGAGATGGGCGTTTTGGACTCTTTGATGTTTGCAGTTGCTTTGGCAGTAGCGGCAATCCCGGAGGCACTCAGCTCGATTGTTACTATTGTACTGGCAATGGGTACACAGAAGATGGCAAAGGAAAATGCCATCATCAAAAACCTCAATGCAGTCGAAAGTTTGGGTTCTGTATCGGTCATCTGTTCGGATAAGACCGGCACTCTGACCCAGAACAAGATGACCACCAAAAAGGTGTATGCCGATTTTCAGCTGTTTGACGGCGAGCAGTTGGATTTTGCCGACCCGGCTCACCGCTGGCTGCTGAAAACAGCCGTACTGGCAAACGATTCCACCTCGGTGGAAGGAAAAGAAATCGGTGACCCAACAGAGGTTGCGCTGATCAACCTGGCACACAACTTCTGGGTAGAGGAAACCACCTATCGTACCCAGCATCCGCGTCTGGCAGAGCTTGCTTTCGATTCGGACCGCAAGCTGATGAGTACCATGCACAAGTTTGCTCTGGACTCCAACACCAGTGTTTATGACCTGGATGGGATCTATACGCTGTGTACCAAGGGCGCAATGGACGTACTGTTGGCACGCAGTGTCAATGTGATGACCTCTCAGGGCGTGCGTCCGCTGACCGAGGAGGACCGAAAAAAGATCAGCGAGGTCAACAACCAGCTGTCGGAAAACGGTCTGCGTGTGCTGGCGTTTGCCTTTAAGGAATACCATAACTGTGAAGAATGTCCGCAGCTGACCTTGGAAGATGAGAACGGCTACACCTTCGTTGGCTTGATTTCGATGATCGACCCGCCGAGGGAAGAATCCAAAAAGGCAGTTGCCGATGCAAAACGCGGCGGCATCCGCACGGTTATGATTACCGGTGACCACAAGGTAACGGCAACTGCGATTGCAAAACAGATTGGTATTTTCGAGGAAGGCGACATCGCACTTAGTGGCGTTGAGCTGGATAAGATGAGCGACGAACAGCTGGCACAGCAGCTGGAGCATGTTTCGGTCTATGCGCGTGTTTCCCCGGAACATAAAATCCGTATTGTAGATGCATGGCAGAAGAAGGGCAAAATTGTTTCGATGACCGGCGACGGCGTCAACGATGCGCCTGCTCTGAAAAAGGCAGACATCGGTGTTGCAATGGGTATCACCGGCACCGAGGTTTCCAAGGATGCTGCTTCGATGATTCTGACCGACGACAACTTTGCAACTATCGTCAAGGCGGTCACCAACGGAAGAAATGTATATGCCAACATCAAAAACGCCATCAAGTTCCTGCTGTCGGGCAATATGTCGGGTATCCTCAGCGTATTGTATACCTCTTTGTTTGCGCTGCCGGTTCCATTCCAGCCGGTACACCTGCTGTTTATCAACCTGTTGACCGACTCGCTGCCGGCAATCGCCATCGGCATGGAGCCTCCGCGCAAGGACCTGCTCAACCAGAAGCCGCGTGACCCGAAGGAGCCAATCATGAGCAAAGACTTCATGCTGACCCTGCTGGTACAGGGCGGTCTGATCGGTATCTTTGTTATGATGGCTTACCACATCGGTCTGAGCACCGGCGGAGCTGCACTGGCAAGCACCATGGCGTTTGCTACCCTGACCCTGGCAAGACTGTTCCACGGATTCAACTGCCGTGCGGACGCTTCCATCTTTAAACTGGGTCTTAAATCCAACAAATATTCGCTGATGGCATTTGCAGCCGGTCTGATTTTGCTCAACGCCGTGCTGTTCATCCCGGCTTTCCACGGTCTGTTTATGATTGCAGACCTGAGCTGGGCAAATGTCGGCGCAATCTATCTGCTGGCATTTATCCCAACCGTGCTGATCCAGCTGTACAAACTGATTAAAGAGCGCAAGGCATAATCATTCTTACACAGACCGTCAAGGCAGCAGGCTTTGGCGGTCTGTTTTGTTGGCAGAGAAATCTTGCAAATAGAACAACAGAAAGTTATAATAAAAAGACAGAATAAGCAATGACAGGAAAGGATGGAGGAATATGCAAACAAAATGGACACAGCCACAAGCTTATGAGCTGCTCAAGCAGTACAATCAGGATGCCTTCCACCTGCGACACGGCAGGACGGTGGAAGAGGTGATGCGCTGTTTTGCCAGAGAGCTTGGCTATGGCGAGGAGGAGGACTTCTGGGGAATTGTCGGACTGCTGCACGATTTGGACTTTGAACAGTATCCCGAGGAGCACTGCATCAAAAGTCAGCAGCTGATGCAGCAGGCAGGACTGGAGCCGGAAATCATCCACGCGACCGCCAGCCACGCCTATGGACAGTGCTGCGACATCCAGCCGGAGCATCCGATGGAAAAGGTGCTGTTTGCAACCGACGAGCTGACCGGATTGATTTGGGCAGCGGCTTTGATGCGTCCTTCCAAGAGCACCAAGGACATGGAACTCAAATCCCTCAAGAAAAAATTTAAGGATAAACGCTTTGCTGCCGGATGCTCGCGCGAAACCATCCAGCAGGGAGCGCAGATGTTGGGTTGGGAATTGGATCAGCTGCTGGAAGAAACACTGAAAGCGATGCAGCAGAGCGAAGATGTGCTCAATGCAGAATTTGGTGCATAAGGAAAGGAGGGCTTGTGATGGCGTTGCGGGCGATTCGATTAAATCGTGACCCGGTGCTCTACCGGAAATGCCGCGAGGTGGAACAGGTGGACGATAAGGTTCGCCAGCTGTTGGATGATATGCTGCAAACCCTGCACGCAACCTCCAACGGCGCTGCGATTGCGGCTCCGCAGGTAGGTGTGCTGCGGCGGTTGGTGGTAATCGATATGGGAGAATTAAGCGGCGGTGTGCTCAAACTGGTCAATCCCAAAATCATCCACAAGCAGGGTAGACAGGTGTGCGATGAGGGCTGCCTGAGCTTTCCCGACCAATGGGCGCAGACGGTCCGACCCTATCAGGTGACGGTGCAGGCATTGGATGAAAACGGGCAGGAAATCCAGCTGACCGGCGAAGGGGAACTGGCACAGTGCTTCTGCCACGAGCTGGACCACCTGGATGGGATTGTCTTTTTGCAGCGGGCAATCAAGACCTCACCGGCTGCTCCTTCCAAGGGACGCCGCAGGCAGAACAGGAAAGCCTGATGGAGTGGGTACAGCTTGTGCTGCCGCAGGAGGGGATGCTGTCTGCTTTGCTTTGCTACCGGCAGCGCTTTGGAGAGGACGGCTGCATCCATTTGCAGGGAATGACGCAGGAAAATTTTTATGAATGGCTTTCCTGCTGGCAGGAGCGGATGCTGGGAATCGAGTGCAATCAGCAGTGGCTGTATCTGGCGCTGACCTGTGAAGACAAGGTGGTAGGCAGCGCACAGGTGAGCAGGGAAAGGGATGGCTACACCCATTCCGTTCTGCTTGCTCCCGATGGTCCGCCGCAGCTTTTGGAGCAAATCGAACAGCAGCTGTGTGACATGGGGTATCTTCCTGTTGTATCGGCAGAACAATAAAATCAAACCGACCGGCGTTTGCTGTAAAGCAGGCGCCGTTTTTTATATTGAAAATACGGTGCAGCGCCTTTTGGCAGTCATCAAACGGACAGCCCTTTCATATACTCTAGCAGTCAGGCAGAATCCAAAAAGGAAAGGACGGTTTTGGAAAATGACGCAATACTTAGGATTGAGCCAAAAGGAAGCCCAGAAAAACCGGGTGGAGTACGGCGACAATCTGCTGGAGGGCGGTCAAAAGAAAAGCGCACTGAAAATCCTGCTGGCACAGTTTGGCGATTTGATGACCTTAATTCTGCTGTGCTCCACCATCCTCTCAATGGCGATGGGGGAAAAGGTGGAGGCGATGACCATTATTGCCATCGTAATCCTCAATGCGCTGATGGGATTTTTTCAGGAGTATCGCACCGAACGTTCCCTGCAAAAGCTGGGTGAGCTGGCAGCTCCAAGTGCAACGGTCATTCGCGATGGGCACAGCCGAGTGATTCCCGCAAAAGAGGTGACCATCGGGGATTTGGTCGTCCTTAAGGCAGGTGACCGGGTACCGGCGGACTGCCGCATTGTGGAAAACAGCGAATTGAGCATCGACGAATCGCTGCTGACCGGCGAATCGGTGCCGGTGGAAAAGGGATGCACCGACCACCGCACCAACGATTACAGCGAGCAGGTGTGCGCCTTTATGGGGACGATTGTGCTGCGCGGACACGGCAAGGCGGTGGTCTACCGAATCGGCGAGGAGACACGCATGGGAGAAATCGCAGTGATGCTGGACTCCATCGAGCAGCAGCAAACCCCCTTACAGAAAAAACTCGACCAGCTGGGCAAGGGCATTGCAATCGGATGCCTTGTCATCTGCGCACTGGTTTCGGGTGTCGGAATCCTGCGCGGAGAGCCGGTGATGGAGATGCTCATTACCGGTATCTCTCTGGCAGTGGCAGCCATCCCGGAGGGTCTGCCTGCCATTGTTACCATCGCGCTGGCGCTTTCGGTCAACCGGATGGTCAAGAAGAATGCGGTGATTCGGCGGCTGCACGCAGTGGAAACACTCGGTTGTGCCAATGTAATCTGCTCGGACAAAACAGGGACACTGACAGAAAACCGCATGACAGTCAAGCAGCTGGTGTGCGGGGACAGAAGGTTTGAGGTCAGCGGAAACGGGTTGGAAAACGGCAGACTGCAAATCGCAGGCAGGACAGTGCTGGCACAAAATGACTGCGACCTTCGGCGCGCACTGGAGATTGCGGCAGTGTGCAGCAATGCACGCATCCAAAACGGCGGGCGCAGGATGGGTACAAGGAGTTTGCAGGTGGATGGAGAGCCTACCGAGGCTGCCCTTGCAGTCGCTGCCATGAAAGGCGGAGTCGAATTTAGCTCCTGCGGCTGCACCGTTCTGCGGGAGCTGCCGTTTGACTCCCAGCGCAAGATGATGTCGGTCATTGTGCGCACCAAGGGCGGAGAGCTGCTGATGTTCACCAAGGGTGCGCCGGACATCCTGATGCGCCGCTGTGCCTTTGTGCAGAAGAATATGGCAGTAGTTCCGATGACAGCCGGAAAAAGACAGGAGCTGATGCGGGAGAATGAGCAGATGGCACAAAATGCAATGCGGGTGCTGGCACTGTGCTGGAGGAAGGTAAGCTCGGTCCATGACACCGCCGAGCAGAACCTGGTCTTTTGTGGGTTGGCAGGGATGATCGACCCGCCGCGCAAGGAAGCCTTTCAGGCGGTAGCCAAGTGCAGACGGGCACAGATCAGACCGGTGATGATTACCGGAGACAGTCGGCAGACTGCCTGCGCCATCGCTTCTCAGCTGAAGATTTTGCCGTCCGGCGACCAGCAGGGGCAGGTGATGACCGGAGAGGAAATCGAGCGGATGGATGAGGAGAGCTTTTTGCGTGCCTTGCCGAAGGTGAGCGTCTTTGCCCGTGTGACCCCTGCCCACAAGCTGCGCATTGTGAAGGGACTCAAATCACAGGGAAACATCGTCGCGATGACCGGCGACGGGGTCAATGATGCACCTGCGGTCAAGGAGGCAGACATCGGTGTTTCGATGGGAAAAAACGGCACAGATGTCACCAAGGAAGCAAGTTCGGTCATTTTGATGGACGACAACTTTGCCACCCTGGTCAGTGCCATCGAGGAGGGCAGGGTGATTTACCAGAACATCCGCAAATTCATCCGATATTTGCTCTCCTGTAACATCGGTGAGGTAGTGACCATGTTCCTTGCTATGCTGATGGGGATGCCGGTTCCGCTGCTTCCCATCCAGATTTTGCTGATCAATCTGGTGACCGATGGATTGCCCGCCATCGCACTGGGCTTGGACCCGCCGGACAGCGACGTTATGGACCGAAAACCGCGCAGAAGCACCGACTCCATCTTCTCCGGCGGGCTGCTGACGGTCATCCTCTTCCGCGGGATGCTGATCGGTCTGGCGACGGTGGCGGTTTTTTCGATGATGCTGACCGGCGGTGCAACGGTGCAGGCGGCAAGGACCGGCGCCTTGGCAACGCTGATCTTGACCCAGCTGATTCATGTGTTCGAGTGTAAGTCGGAAAGCCGTACCCTGTGGCAGATCCCATTCTTCAACAACTGGAAGCTGATTGGAGCAACGGGAATCTCGTTAGCAGTGATGTGCTTTGCCATCTGGCACCCGATGGGCAGAAGCATCTTTGAAACAACGGCTTTGGGGTTGGAGCAGCTGAAGCTGATTGGAATCGTCCTGCTCATCCCGCCGCTGTTATGGGGAATTGTCTGTGCCGCCTTTTGGAAAAAATCAAATGTGATTCCTGTCAGAAATCAAGAGAACGGCAGGAAACGGGTAGTAACGGAAGGAAAACAGAGCAAATTTGATTTTTTGAGCGAATAGTGCTATAATAAAAGCCACAACAAACCTGGTGGGGAAATAAAAGTTGTTTCTTTGCCGGGAAATTTGATACAGGTGGCGATTACATTTTGTATACTACAATTCTCTTTTATATGATGCTGGCAGGAGCGGTGACCCGCTTGGTGTCCGCAGGGATGCTGGCAATGATGGGCAGAATCAATCTACCGGCAGGACTGGTGGTTTTGTCGGTGGCAGTTGCGCTGCTGGGACTGGGTCTGGTCGCAAAACGTTGTCTGGGAAATCTCAGGCTGCGGGAAATCGTAAGCTATCATTTGACCGCGGATGTGGTTTCTCTGGTGTCCATTGTGGTACTGCATTTTTATATGGTGGACATTTCGATGATTGAAACGCTGATTACCGGCTCGGTGCTTTCGGTGCTGGCAAGTGTGAGCGTGCTGTTTCTGGCATTTCGCAAAAAGCGTTATATCACCGTGCGTCGGCAACAGGAGGATAAACGACAGATGTTAGCGGCAAAAAGCGGCAGCGCAGCGGTGAAGGAATAAACGGAATAAGGAGGAAAAAGGGATGGACGAGAGCAAAAAGATGATTTTAGAAAAACGAATCGAAAAGACGATGAAGGCGCTGGAAAAGAATAAAATGAAGCCTTTTTATGCAGAAAACCGCCAGCAGGCACTGGAGCTGGTCAAGGAGCTTTTGCAGCCGGGACAGACGGTGGCGTGCGGCGGCTCGGTGACATTGGACGAGTGCGGCATTTTGCAGCTGCTGCGCAGTGGGGACTATCATTTTCTGGACCGCTCTGCGCCCGGACTGACTCCCGAACAGTCCAAGGGGATGCTCAAGCAGGCATTTCTGGCGGACGTTTACCTGTTGAGTGCCAATGCCATCACCGAAAACGGGGAGCTGTACAATGTGGATGGAAATTCCAACCGGGTGGCAGCGCTGGCTTTTGGACCCGACAGCGTGATAGTGGTAGCGGGTTACAATAAAATCGTGGCAGACCTTCCGGCAGCAGTGGAGCGGGTGAAGAAGATTGCGGCTCCAGCAAATGCAACCCGCCTGCACTGCAAAACTCCCTGTGCGGCAGTAGGAGAGTGCATGGACTGCCACAGCGATGGGCGCATCTGCTGCAACTATCTGGTAAGTGCCCAGCAGCGCCATCAGGACCGCATCAAGGTGATTCTGGTGGGCGAAGAGCTGGGATATTAAGAGAAGCCACAACCAAAATGAGGAGGAAAGAACAAAATGCTGGACAAAAAGGTAGAACAGCTGCTCAACGAGCAGATCAACAAGGAGTTTTATTCGGCATATCTTTACTTGGATTTTGCTAACTTCTATCAGTCGAAGGGTCTGGACGGCTTTGCCAACTGGTATCAGATTCAAGCACAGGAGGAACGGGACCATGCAATGCTGTTTTATCAGTATCTGCACAACAATAACTGTGCCGTTGTGCTGGAAACAATTGAAAAGCCGGACCAGGTGTTCCAAACACTGGCAGAGCCGCTCAAGGCAGGGTTAAAGCATGAGGAGTATGTTACCAGTCTTATCCACAACCTCTATGCAGCAGCTCATGATGTCAAGGATTTCCGCACGACCCAGTTTTTGGACTGGTTCATCAAGGAACAGGGTGAAGAAGAAACCAATGCGAACAATCTGGTCACCCGCTTTGACCTGTTCGGCAACGACCCAAAGAGCCTGTATATGCTGGACAATGAGCTGAAAGCGCGGGTATACAGTGCGCCGTCGCTGGTTCTGTAAATATCAGGATAGATTTGATAGGAAAATATAGTTTGATTCAAAACGGCTTACCGTCTGGATTTTCAGACGGTAAGCCGTTTTTTTGTTTACAGAACACACAGGAGGATACACAGAAAAAATGAAGGGAAAAGTTTTTTAGTAGAAAACAACTGTTTGTGTAAGGTGGATTTTATGAATATTTTGTTAATATAGGAGAAATTCAGCGCTTTAATGTAGCAAATTCTATACAAAGTGAGGAAAAGCAAAAGAGGGGGTTGACATTGCTTTATCGCTTTGATATACTAAAGCGCAAATAAAACAGACAAGCTTCTGTACAGAGAAAAATTGTGTTTTATTAAAAAAATAGGGGATTTAACCTGAAATTTATAAGATTTTGCTTTTTAATTAAAATTTAGCAAATCAGAAGGAGGAAATTATGAAACGCACAACAGCAAGAGTAACTGCAGCAGCAGTGGCAGCAATGATGGCGATGGCTTCGCTGAGTGGCTGCGGCGTGATGAGCAGTGCATCTAAAGAAGCGGCAACCCAATCCACAACCGGCACCCAGCAGGACAGCAAGGAGATTCACGATCTGGTCCTGGCACATCTGGCATCGACCGAAATTTCCACCTTCAACCTGCTAAATTCGCAAACACAGGCGGATGTTCAGTATCTGACCAATATGTTGGATGGTCTGGTCGAAGCAGACAGCTACGGAAACATTGTCCCGGGCATTGCGACCGACTGGGTCACTGAGGACGGCGGCAAAACCTGGACCTTCCATCTGCGGGACAATGTCACCTGGGTGGATGTCAACGGAAATGAAAAGGCGAAACTGACAGCGGACGACTTTATGACCGGCATGGAGTGGGTGCTCAACTTCTATAAAAACGATTCGGCAAACGTGTCTATGCCCAGTGAGATGATTCAGGGAGCCAAAGAATATTACGAGTACACCAAGACCCTTACGGAGGAGCAGGCATATCAGCTGACAGCAGGGGACGGCTCCAAATTCCGTGAGATGGTTGGAATCGAAACGCCGGACGACTACACACTGGTCTACCATTGTACCGCGGCAAAACCATACTTTGATACTGCGATGGCATATATCTGTATGTATCCGATGGCACAGGGCATGGTGGACGAACTGGGAGTCGAAGGCGTACAGGGGATGAACAACGAAAATATGTGGTACAACGGCTGTTACTTGATGACCTCCTATGTACAGGGAAATGAAAAGCTGTTTGTGCCGAATCCTGCTTACTGGGACAGCGATTGCAAGCGGTTTGACTCCATCACGGTCAAGATGGTGGAATCCAACGATGTTGCCTATCAGCTTTATCAGTCCGGTGAGACAGATTATGTTGAGTTGAGCGAAAGCAACGTCAAGACCATCAGCAGCGATGAAAACAATCCGTACCACGACAAGATGGTGGAGTGGAAGAAGACCTTCTCCTCGATTCAAATGAAATTTAACTATGACAAGAGAAACGAGGATGGAAGCGATGACAACAACTGGAACCGGGCAGTTGCCAATGAGAACTTTAGAAAAGCATGGTACTACGGACTGGATTTCACCGATTACTTCAGCCGTTACAATGCCATCAACCCGATGAGCTGTGAGAATAACACCTATACCATGAATGGGCTGTGCTACACCAGCGACGGCACCGATTATACCGAACTGGTGAAAAAGGAGCTGGGACTTGCCGAAGAAAACGGAGAGACCCCTGCACGTCTGGACCGCACCAAAGCAGAAGAATACAAACAGAAAGCAATCGAGGAGCTGACCGCGCAGGGTGTTACCTTCCCGGTAGAGGTAGATTATTACATCTCCGGCTCCAATCAGACGGCTCTGGATACTGCTACGGTGCTCAAGCAGGTGTTTGCAGACAGTTTGGGAGAGGATTTTGTCACACTGAATATCGGCACCTATGTTTCCAGTGTACGCAAAGAGGTTTATGAACCACAGCTTCAGTCGATTGCCATCACCGGATGGATCCCCGATTACGGCGACCCACAGAACTATATGTCCCAGGAAACCTACGGCAACGACAACGCTTATTACACCGTTCTGGTTTCTAACGCCAATGATTTGGAGGACAACGAGCAGAACAAGGCTGTTTTGGGTCTGTATAAGGAATTTACCGCTTTGGTAGAAGCAGCCGATGCCATCAGTGAAAAGGATGCTCGCTATGCTGCCTATGCAAAGGCAGAAGCCTTCTTGTTGGACCATGCGATGAATATTCCGGTTTACCATGACATCGGTTGGGTGTTGACCAAAATCAATCCATACAGCAAGATGAACGCAGTCTATGGAATCCAGAACTGGAAAATCAAAAACTGGGAAACCAACTCGGACGGTTACAGCACAGAGCTGCTGGCAGAGGATATTGCTGCACACAAGAGCAAATAAGCAGAAGGAGGGGGCTGAAGAGATTCTTCAGCCCTCATTTTTTGGTTGGATATAGTTAAAGGTATAAGTAAAGTAAACACTGAATAATATTAGAATATAGATAGAATTTATTCGGAAAACTTATATGAATATATAAATTGATATTTATATAGACGAAAATAAGCGGGATTATTATATCGAATCAAGCAGATATTTGTAGAATAATCACAGTTTTTTTAAAAAATAAATAATATATAAGCGCAATTTTAATAATTTATCTTGACACCATCCCTTTAACTTGCTAAAATAAATAAGTAAAGCAGTTGATATAAAAATTGACTGCGTCGTGCATCCCTTGGGGGCAGTTCTGCTGCCGTCATCGAACATAAGGAGGAACATTATGAAAAAAACAGCATCCAGAATTCTGGCACTGGCGCTGACAGCATCCCTCATCCTGAGCGGCTGCGGTTCGACCGGCACAGGAGAAAACACACAGGCAAATAACGAAAAACCGGCTTCCGGCGAGAGCAGTGCTGAAAAACCGGCAGAGGAAGAAAAGACCGAAGAGGTTGCACAGGGCGAAGCAATCACCGACCTTGTTATTTCCAAGATTGCAACCTCCGAACTTTCCACCTTCAACCTGCTCAATTCGGAAACATCCGCTGACTCTCAGTATCTGACCAACCTCTGGGATGGTCTGCTGGAGGTCAACTCCTACGGTGAGCTGGTTCCGGCAATTGCAGAGGAGTGGGGAACCGAAGACGGCGGTCTGACCTGGACCTTCCATCTGCGTGACAATGCAGCATGGGTGGATGTCAACGGCAATGAAAAAGCAAAATGTGTTTCGCAGGACTTTTTGACTGCAATGGAGTGGATTCTGAACTTCCATAAAAATGATTCTGCCAACACCTCGATGCCGATGGAGATGATTGAGGGCGCTACCGAATATTATGAATACACCAAGAGCCTGAGCGCAGAAGAGGCTTATGCACTCAATGCGGGAGAAGGCTCCAAATTCCGCGAGATGGTCAAGATTGAAACGCCTGACGAGCATACTCTGGTTTACCATTGCTCGACTGCAAAACCATACTTTGATACCGTAGCGGCTTACGGATGTCTGTATCCGTTGGCACAGGGTCTGGTGGATGAGCTGGGCGTAGACGGAATCAAGTCGATGAACAACGAAAATATGTGGTACAACGGCTGCTACACCATGACCTCCTATATTCAGGGCAATGAAAAGATCCTGACCAAGAATCCGCTGTACTGGGATACCGATTGCACCCGCTTTGAGACAGTCACTATCAAGATGGTAGAATCCAGCGACGTGGCATACCAGCTGTATCAGTCCGGCGAAATCGACGAGGTGGGTCTGACCGAGAGCAATATCAAGACCATCAGCGGCGATGAGAGCAATCCATACCATGACAAGATGATTGAGTGGCCGAACGATTTCCGTTCCTATCAGTTCCACTTCAACTATGACAAACGCAAGGAAGACGGCACACCGGACACCAACTGGAACAATGCCATCGCAAACGAGGCATTCCGTCTGGCTTGGTACTACGGTCTGGATTTGACCCCTTCCTTCAGCAGAACCAATGCCATCAACCCGCTCAGCTGCGAAAATAACTTCTACTCGATGCCGGGTCTGTTGTACACCTCCGACGGCACCGACTACACCGAGCTGGTTAGACAGGAATTGGGTCTGCCGCAGGAAAATGGGGAAACACCGGTCAGATTGGATGCTGACAAAGCAGCTCAGTACAAAAAACAGGCGATGGAAGAGCTGAGCGCCATCGGTGTCACCTTCCCGGTCGGCATTGACTACTACATCTCCGGCTCCAACCAGGCAGCTCTGGACAGCGCAAACGTTTTGGCACAGGCTCTTTCGAACAGCTTGGGTGATGACTTTGTACAGCTGAATATCAAGACCTATGTCTCCAGTGCAACCAAAGAGGTCTATGAGCCGAAGCTTCAGTCGATCAACATCTCCGGCTGGAATGCAGACTACGGCGATCCGCTTAACTACATCGGTCAGGAGACCTATGGCAACGACAGTGCATACTACACCAGAACCCTGTCCAACGTCAATGACCTGGAAGAAAACGAGAACAACAAAGCTCTGCTGGATGCCTACAAGGAATTCAGCTCGCTGGTTGAGCAGGCAGATGCCATCCACGATGATTTGGATGCCCGTTACAAAGCCTTTGCGAAAGCAGAAGCATATCTGATTCAGCATGCCCTGACTATTCCGAACAATTACAACATTGGCTGGACACTGACCAAGGTCAACCCATACAGCAAGATGAAGGCAATGTATGGTATCCAGAACAACAAGATGAAGAATTGGGAGACCAACGCAGACGGCTATACTGCCGAGCAGGTAGCTGCCTTGAAGGAAGCACACGAAAGCGGAAAATAATTTTTCTGGAATTACTGCAAAAAGGCACAGAGGATTTCTCTGTGCCTTTTTTACTTTATATTTTTGTGTAAAAATATGAAATGAGAAGACTTTCTTTTATAAAAATGATGAATAAAGTGTGTAAAAATACGTGAATATCATCAAAGAAAATCAATAAAAATGGGGAAATACCGATTATAGTGATAATATTTTATCAATTATAACAAGTTTTATGCAAAGAATCAGAAAAATAAATAGTTAATATTGACAAGTGATGAAAAATTTGCTATTATGTATTTAAATTAAAGTAAACGATATATTAAGTGCTTTAATTAAGAAAAAAGAGTCGGTATTCTGCACCGGATTGCATGGACAGATATACCGAAGGAGGTAACACAATGAAAAAAACATTGTCCAGGCTTCTTGCTGTCGCTTTGACCGCTTCTCTTGTATTAAGCGGTTGTGGGGGAACAGGAACAACTGAAAACAGCGGCACAGAAGAGAAAAAAGAGAACAACGAAACACAGCAGCCTGCAGAAGACAAGAAGGAAGAAAACAAAGAAGCAGCTGCAAGCTCCGGCGAGGAGATTAAGGATTTGGTTATCTCCAGATTGGCGACCAGAGAGTTGCAGACCTTTAATATCCTGTACAGCCAGATGGCAGCAGACTTTGAAAACCTGTGCAACCTGACCGACCCTCTGCTGGAGCTGAACTCCTACGGTGAGCTGGCACCATGTGTTGCAAAAGAATGGGGAACCGAAGACGGTGGTCTGACCTGGACCTTCAACCTGCGTGACAATGTAAAATGGGTTGACGTCAATGGCAACGAAAAAGCAGATTGTACCGCACAGGACTTCCTGACCGGTCTGGAGTGGGTACTCAACTTCCATAAGAACGACTCCTCCAACACTTCCATGCCAATCGAAATGATCAAAGGTGCAGAAGAGTATTATGAATACACCAAGACCCTGAGCAAGGAAGAGGCAGATGCTCTTACCGCAGGCGAAGGCTCCAAATTCCGTGAAATGGTCGGCGCTGAGGCAAAGGATGACTACACGCTGGTTTACACCTGTGTTGAGCCAAAACCATACTTTGACACCGTAGCTACCTATGCTTGTATGTATCCAATGGCACAGGGCATGGTTGATGAGCTGGGCGGTCCAGATGCAGTCAGAGCCATGAATAACGAAAATATGTGGTACAACGGCTGCTACACCATGACCTCCTATGTACAGAACAACGAAAAGATGTTCACCAAGAACCCACTGTACTGGGATACCGAGTGCAAACTGTTCGATACCGTCAATGTTAGACTGGTAGAGTCCAACGACGTTGCATTCCAGCTGTATCAGTCCGGTGAAATTGATGAAGTTGCCCTGACCGAGAGCAACCTGAAGACCATCAGTAGCAATGAAAACAACGAGTTCTACAACTACCTGGTAGAGAAACCGGCAGATAAGTATTCTTATCAGATCCACTTCAACTTTGATAAGTACAATGAAGACGGTACAAAGGACGACAACTGGAATACCGCAATCGCAAACGAAGCATTCCGTCTGTCCTGGTACTATGGTCTGAACCTGTCTGAATATTACAAGAGATTCAATGCAATCAATCCAATGAGCTGTGAAAACGAATGCTTCACTATGAAGGGTCTGGTTTACACTTCCGACGGCACCGACTATACCGAACTGGTTAAGAAAGAACTGGGTCTGCCGGAGATGGACGGCGAAAAGATGGTAAGACTGGATGCTGATAAAGCAGCTCAGTATAAGAAACAGGCGATGGAAGAACTTTCTGCTCTGGGCGTTACCTTCCCAGTAGGCGTTGATTACTACATCTCTGCTTCTAACCAGACTGCTCTGGACAGCGCAACTGTATTTGGTCAGGCTCTCTCCAGCAGCTTGGGCGATGACTTTGTAAAACTGAATATCAAGACCTACGTTTCCAGTGAGCGTAAAGAAGTATTTGACCCGAAACATCACTCGATCACCATCCGTGGTTGGGGTGCTGACTACGGTGACCCACAGAACTACCTGGGTCAGCAGATGTACGGCTACGACAACGCATTCTACTCCACCGGCTACAACTACATCGTTGACGTTCCAGAGACCGAAGCAACCAAAGACCTGCTCAACTGCTACAAAGAGTTCACTAAACTGGTAGAAGAAGCTAACACCATCTATGATGATATTGATGCTCGTTATGCAGCTTATGCAAAAGCAGAAGCATACCTCATCCAGCATGGTATGGTCATCCCGGCATACTACAACGTTCCTTACTGCCTGACCAAGATCAATGTATACAGCAAGATGAACGCTATGTTCGGTAGCCAGAACGAAAAGATGAAGAACTGGGAAACCAATGCAAACGGTTACACCACCGAAGAGATGGAAGCAATCGTTGCAGAGCACAACAAAAAGTAATCACACTTTCAATAGGAAATCCTCCAAAAAAGGGGCAGCAGAGTTGCTGTCCCTTTTTTGTCGTGTTTATTAAGAAAATATGAATAAAAACAGATGTGGAATCTTGTATAGATTGGAAGGATAAGAAAATAGGAGTAAGGATACACTTTAAAATCTATTGTCGATTTGACATATTTTAGCAGATAAAAGTGATAAAAACGACAAAATTGCTATAAAAATATTGAAATTATAAATAGTTTTTGGTATTATATACCTCGGAAGATAAAGTAAACATTTTACTTTATTCAAGTTTCTGCTGTTACCAAGGCGGGAAACCAACAGCAGACTGAACAAGCTTTTTTAGAAAGCTGAAGGAGGACAATATGAAAAAGAGAGTATCCAAACTGCTGGCTTTGGCACTGACAGCAACGATGCTGCTGAGTGCTTGCGGCAACAACTCCGGTGAAACTGCTCAGACAGAAAAAGCGGAGGAAGGAAAAGAATCGACCGAACAGACCACTGAAAAGACGGAAGAAGGTAAAAAGGACAAAGCAGAAGCTTCTGCGGACGAAATCAAGGACCTGGTCATCGCAAGACTGGCAACCCGTGAAATCGAAAGCTTCAACATCCTGTACAGCCAGACCTTTAGTGATTTTGAAAATCTGACCAACCTGACCGATCCTCTGCTGGAGGTAGACACCCATGGTAAACTGGTTGCTTGCCTGGCAGATGAATGGGGAACAGAAGACAACGGTCTGAACTGGAAGTTCCACATCCGCGACGGCGTTAAATGGGTAGACATGAACGCAAACGAAAAAGCAGATGTCACCTCCTATGACTTTGCTACCGGTATGGAGTGGGTACTCAACTTCCATAAGAACGATTCCTCCCACACCTCTCAGCCAATCGAGCTGATTGCAGGCGCAAAGGAATACTATGAATACACCAAATCCCTGAGCAAGGAAGAGGCTTATGCACTGACTGCCGACGAAAATTCCAAGTTCCAGGAGATGGTAGGCATCAAGACACCGGATGCAAGCACCATCGTGTACACCTGCAACGGTGAAAAGCCGTATTTTGACTCTCTGGCTACCTGGGCAGGTATGTACCCAATGTCACAGGCAATGGTCGATGAACTGGGCGTAGACGGCGTCAAGGGCATGAACAACGAGACTATGTGGTACAACGGATGTTATACCATGACCTCCTACATCCAGGGCAACGAAAAAATCTTCACCAAAAACCCAACCTACTGGGATACCGATTGCAAGCTGTTTGACACCGTTACCGTAAGAATGGTAGAGTCCAACGACGTTGCATATCAGCTGTATCAGTCCGGCGAGATTGATTCCGCCAGTCTGACCGAAAGTAACCTGAATACCATCTACAACGACGAGAGCAACCCATACCACGATTACCTGACCGAGGTTCCTGCGGACAAGTACTCCTACCAGACCCGCTTCAACTACAACAAGAAGAATGAAGACGGCACACCGGACACCAACTGGAATCTGGCAGCAGCAAATGAAGCTTTCCGTCTGTCCTGGTACTACGGATTGGATTTGACCGAATACTTCAAACGCTCCAACTCTCTGGACCCACTCAGCTGTGAAAATGAATATTACAGCATGAAGGGCTTTATCTACACCTCCGACGGCACCGACTACACCGAGCTGGTTAGACAGGAACTGGGTCTGCCGGAGCTCAATGGTGAAAAGATGGTAAGACTGGATGCTGACAAAGCCGCTCAGTACAAACAGCAGGCAATCGAGGAGCTCAGTGCAATCGGTGTTACCTTCCCAATCAGCGTTGACTATTACATCTCCGGCTCCAACCAGACCGCTCTGGACAGCGCGAACGTCCTCAAACAGGTATTCTCCAACAGCCTGGGCGATGACTATGTCACACTGAATATCAAGACCTATGTTTCCAGCGGTACACAGGAGGTTTATGTACCAAGCCTGCATTCGATTACCGTTGGCTTTGGCTGGGGCGCAGACTTCGGTGACCCACAGAACTACCTGGTTCAGGAAGCATACGGCTACGACAACGCTTACTACTCCAACAGCTACACCAAGATTAACGAGGTTGAGGAAAACGAAAATACCAAAGCGCTGCTGGATAGCTACAAGGAATTTACCAGACTGATGGAAGAAGCAGATGCCATCAAGGACGATATGGATGCCCGTTATGCAGCATTTGCAAAAGCAGAAGCATATCTGATTCAGCACGGTCTGTCCCTGCCACAGAGCTACACCTCCGGCTGGACCCTGACCAAGATCAATCCATACAGCAAGATGAATGCGGTATTCGGCTGCCAGAACGACAAGATGAAGAACTGGGAAACCAACGCAAACGGTTACACCAGCGAAGAGATGAAGGCACTGGAAGAAGCATACAATGCAGAAAAATAAGCAGTTCAATGAAAAAGAGGAGCGATGCAGGAGCATCGCTCCTCTTTTTTGCATAGAATACAGAGAAGAGATATTTTAGTTTAGGTAAAAATATGGATCCGGCAACTGAAAAAATAGTTATAAAAATCACATAATTATAAGAATACACAATCAATATATATGAAAATTGTTTATACTATGGAAAATATATAGTAATGATTGACAAGAAGAAAAAAAACTGTTATTATAAAGCAAAAGTTATACTTATTTTGAAATATCTTTTAAAATTTTAAATGTTGTTTGAGAGGCGGGATCCGGCACAAGTGGTAAACAGGAGGGTCTTGCTATTGATATGAGATCGCAGATCGAAGGAGGAACAACCATATGAAAAAGGCGTTATCCAAAATGCTTGCCATGATGCTGACAGCAGCTCTTCTGCTGAGCGGCTGCGGCGGTGGCACCACGGCAGAAAAACCTGCTGAAAACGGCGAAACCACAACAGCACAGGGCGAGGAAAAGAAAGAGGAGTCGAAGGAAGAAGCAAAACCGGAGGAAATCAAGGACCTGGTATTGAGCGGGATTGCCACTTCGGAGATGGAAACCTTTGATATTCTGTACAGCCAGAATTTCTCGGAGCTGGATATTTTGACCAACCTGCAGGACCCACTGCTGGAAGTTGATACCAAAGGTAAAGTAGTCGCTTGTATTGCAGATGAATGGGGAACCGAGGACAACGGTCTGAACTGGAAGTTCCACATCCGCGACGGAGTCAAATGGGTGGACATGAACGGCGAAGAAAAAGCCGATGTTACCTCTTACGACTTTGCAACCGGTATGGAGTGGGTATTGAACTATTACAAAAATGATGCTTCCCATACGGCACAGCCAAGTGAAATGATTGCCGGTGCAAAAGAATACTATGAGTGGACCAAAACGTTGACCGAAGAAGAAGCATACAAACTGACCGCTGACGAAAACTCCAAGTTCCAGGAGATGGTCGGCATTAAAACTCCTGACCCAAGCACCATCATCTACACCTGTACAGCACATAAGCCATACTTTGATTCGATGGCAACCTGGGCAGGTATGTACCCGAGAGCACAGGCAATGATCGACGAGCTGGGCGTAGACGGCGTTAAAGCAATGAACAACGAGACCATGTGGTACAACGGATGCTACACCATGACCTCTTATGTTCAGGGCAACGAAAAAGTCCTCACCAAGAACCCGAAATACTGGGATACCGAGTGCAAACGCTTTGATACTGTCACCTACAAAATGGTAGAGTCCAACGATATTGTTTACCAGATGTATGAGAATGGTGAAGTGGACAGCGTAAACCTCAGCGAAAGCAACATGATGACCATCTACAACGACCAAAATCATAAGTTCCACAACCAGTTGGTTCCAAAGAGACACGAAATCTATTCCCGTCAGATTCGTTTCAACTATGATAAACACAATGAAGACGGTACACCGGATGAAAACTGGAACAAGGCAGTAGCCAATGAAGCATTCCGCAAATCCTGGTACTATGGTCTGAACCTGGTTGATAACTTCAAGAGAACCAACCCAATCAAACCAATGAACTGTGAAAACAACTTCTACAGCACCAAGGGTCTGTGCTACACCTCCGACGGAGAAGACTATGTTGAGCTGGTAAGAGCAGAGCTGGGTCTGCCAGAAGAAAACGGCGAAACCCCAGTCAGACTGAATGCAGAAAAAGCAGCAGAGTACAAGAAACAGGCAATGGAAGAGCTGAGTGCAATCGGCGTTACCTTCCCGGTTATGGTTGACTACTACATCGCAGGCAGCAACCAGATTGCTTTGGACTCTGCAAACGTTATGGCACAGTGCTTCTCCGACAGCTTGGGCGACGATTATGTCAAGCTCAACATCAAGACCTACATCAAGAGCTCCACAAAAGAAGTTTACACTCCAAAACTTCATTCCATTTCGGCTGGTGCAGGTTGGGGCGCTGACTACGGTGACCCACAGAACTACCTGATTCAGGAAGCATACGGTTACGACAACGCTTACTACTCCGCAAAATACACCAACATCAGCAGTGTAGAAGAAAATGAGAACAATAAAGAACTGCTCAACGATTACAAAGAATTCACCAGACTGCTGGAAGAAGCTGACAACATCGTTGACGATATGGACAAACGTTACGCAGCATTTGCAAAAGCAGAAGCTTACATGATTGATAATGCTTTGGTAATCCCACAGTACTGCGGCGACGGTTGGACTTTGACCAAGATCAATCCATACAGCATGAAGAGAGCAGTATTTGGTTGCCAGAACAACAAGATGAAGAACTGGGAAACCAACAAAAACGGCTACACTGCTGAAGAGATGGAAAAAATTGCAGCAGAGTATGCAGCAAGCTAAGGAACGCAAAAGGACAATAAAAATACAAACAAACAGGCAGAAGAGATTCTCTTCTGCCTGTTTGTTTGTATCCGGGAAAAAGGAAGAGCTTGATTGCAATATAAAACATAAAAACTGAAATAATTGCAGGAAGTATATTGCAAACAGATGTATTTTCATTCGTGTAAAATAGAATTTATACGAAAATAAATCGAGCGATGAGGAAATTTTTTTATTTGTTCCATTTTGCCCTATCTTCATTTTATTCTACGACAAGCAAAAAAATGGAAATATTTTTGCAGGTAGTATAGATGAGCTGCCTATAAATTGGTGATAATCACAGGAGATTCAGTAAGTCTGACAGATATTTATGCGCAAAAAATATTAAATATAATAAAGATTTTAGTATATATTGACAGCAGGTGAGCTTTCTGATATAATGAAATCAATTTCCAAACAGTTTTTGTATCTTCACCGGCATGATAATTGGGAAATCGGATGAAGATACAAAAGATTGTTCTTTTATGCATCAAAAAGAATTTATTTGCATGAATAGTAATTCCTTCCTGCAAATCGGAAGAAGTTGGCTATATATTTTACAGACTAATCTTTAAGGTCTAAAGGAGGAAGTAAATAGTATGAAAAAAACAGCATCCAGATTGCTTGCTCTGGCTTTAACAGCGGCTCTTGTGCTGAGCGGCTGTGGCGGCGGTGGCACAACAACCGAAGAAAAACCTGCTGAAAATACCGGCAGTACCACTGAACAGAGTGGCGAAAAGAAGGAAGAGGAAAAGAAAGAAGAAGCTGCTGCTCCGGCATCGGGGGATGAGATCAGTGACCTGGTTATCTCCAAGCTGATTACCCGTGAGCTGGAGACCTTCAATATCCTGTACTCGCAGAGAGCAGAGGACGGCGAGAACCTGACCAACCTGGTAGACGGTCTGCTCGAAGTTGATACAGACGGTAAGCTGGTTCCCGGTATTGCAGAAGAATGGGGAACCGAGGACGGCGGTTTGACCTGGACCTTCAAGATTCGCCAAGGTGTGAAGTGGGTAGACGTCAACGGCAATGAAAAAGCGGATTGTACTGCTCAAGACTTTGCAGCCGGTCTGGAGTGGGTTATGAACTTCCACAAGAACAACTCCTCCAATACCTCCATGCCTTTGGAAATGGTAAAAGGTGCGCAGGAATACTATGAATACACCAAGACCCTCAGCGAAGAAGAGGCATTTGCTCTGAATGCAGAGGAAGGCTCCAAATTCCGCGAAATGGTCGGCTTGGAAACACCGGATGACTACACTGTAGTTTACCATTGTATCACCCAGAAACCATACTTTGATACCCTTGCTACCTACAATTCCCTGTATCCAATTTCCCCGGCAATGGTAGAAGAGCTGGGCGGTCCTACTGGCGTTAAGTCGATGAACAACGAAAATATGTGGTACAATGGCGCTTACACCATGACCTCCTACATCCATAACAACGAAAAGATTTTCACCAAGAACCCACTGTACTGGGATACCGAGTGCAAACGCTTTGATACCGTCACCATCAAGATGGTTGAATCCAACGACATCTCCTTCCAGCTGTATCAGAACGGTGAAATCGATTATGTTGACCTGTCCGAGGCACATATCAATACTATCGCCAAAGATCCAAGCAACAAATACTATGACTACATGGTACCGGCAGTTCCTTCCAAATACTCCTATCAGTTCCACTTCAACTTTAATAAGAACAAGGAAGACGGCACACCGGACACCAACTGGAATACCGCAATCGCAAACGAAGCATTCCGTAAGTCCTGGTACTACGGTCTGAATCTCTCCGATTACTGGAAGAGAACCAATGCCATCGACCCAATGGTTTGTGAAAACAACTTCTACACCATGAAGGGTTTGGTTTATACCACAGACGGCACCGAATACACCGAGCTGGTTAAGAAGGAACTGGGTCTGGGAGAAACAAACGGCAATACCCCAGCCAGAATTGACACGGCAAAAGCAGAAGAATATAAGAAACAGGCAATCGAAGAGCTGACCGCTCTGGGCGTTACCTTCCCGGTTGGCGTGGATTACTACATTTCCGCATCCAACCAGGTAGCCCTCGACTCTGCGAACGTAATGGCACAGGCATTCTCCGACGGTTTGGGCGATGACTATGTCAAATTCAACATCAAGACCTATGTTTCCAGTGTAAGAAACGAAGTTGTACAGCCACATCTGCACTCCTTTGTTACCAACGGCTGGGGCGCTGACTACGGTGACCCACAGAACTACCTGGGTCAGGAAGTTTACGGCAACGACAACGCATACTACTCTGCAAACTACTCCTACATTAACGAAATCACAGAAGAAACCCCAGAGAACAAAGCACTGCTGGATACCTACAAAGAATACAGTGCAATGGTAGAAGCTGCCGATGCAATCACCGATGACCTGGATGCCCGCTATGCAGCATACGCAAAAGCAGAAGCTTACCTGCTGGATCATGTACTGGTTCTGCCATGTAACTATTCCATCGGCTGGTGCTTGAGCAAGATTGACAACGATACCAAGATGTACGCAATGTACGGCGCACAGAACGAAAAGATTAAAAACTGGGCAACCAATTCTGCCGGCTACACCTCCGAAGAAAAAGGCGTAGCAGAACAGATCAAAGCATTTACCGAGAGCAAATAAGCCTTGATTGTACAGCGAAACAAAGAATTTTGTAAAAAAGACCTCCTTTTTGGAGGTCTTTTTTTGCAATTTTTATTTTTGGAAGATGTAAAAAGTTTGTAAAAACATTGTGAGGGAGTTGAAAACTATAGACAATTTGTTAAGGAATTTGTGAAAAGATTGGCGATAGTATACGAAGCTTTCGTAAGATTCACCGATAAAAAATACTAAAAAAATAACTATATAATGAAAAATTTAGTATATATTGACAGAGGTGAAAGCTTTTGATATAATAATTGTATCAGAAACAGAAATCATTAGAAAATGGGTGGTCTGTTTTGATGAACCATCCGTATCTGCGTTCAAGAAAAGCTGCCTTTTTCCGAATTGGAGAGGGGAAATGGGGCGGCTGGATTTTTTCGCAGATTTGCATTGGTAGTAGGTTCTGTCCTGCAAAAGGAACAGACGTGGCTATATATCTTACAGACTGATTAAGGTCAAGGGAGGAAGTAAACAATATGAACAAGACAGTATCCAGATTGCTTGCTCTGGCTATGACAGCATCCCTCGTGTTGAGCGGCTGCGGCGGCGGTGGAACAACAACCGAAGAAAAACCTGCTGAAGGCGGCAACACCACCGAGCAGAGCGGTGAGAAGAAGGAAGAAGCAAAGACAGAGGATAAGAAAGAAGCCTCTAAAGACGAGATTAAAGATTTGGTTTGTCCGATTATTGCATCTCGTGAGCTGGAAACCTTCAACATTCTGTACTCTCAGAGAGCTGAGGACTATGAAAACCTGAGCAACCTGGTAGACGGTCTGCTGGAAGCTGACCCACAGGGTAAACTGGTTCCATGTATCGCTAAAGAATGGGGTACCGAGGATGGCGGTCTGACCTGGACCTTCAAACTGCGCGACAATGTAAAATGGGTAGACGTCAACGGCAACGAAAAAGCTGCTTGTAATGCACAGGACTTCGCAACCGGTCTGGAGTGGGTACTCAACTTCCACAAGAACGACTCTTCCAACACCTCCATGCCGCTGGAGATGATTAAAGGTGCTTCCGAGTACTATGAATACACCAAATCCCTGAGCAAAGAAGAAGCTTATGCACTCAATGCAGGCGAAGGTTCCAAGTTCCGTGAAATGGTTGGTCTGGAAACACCGGATGATTACACTGTTGTCTACACATGTCTTTCTCCAAAGCCATACTTTGACTCCCTGGGTGCATACGCTTGTCTGTACCCGGCTTCTCAGGCTTTGATCGACGAACTGGGTGGTCCAGATGGATTCAAGTCGATGAACAACGAAAATATGTGGTACAATGGTTGCTACACCATGACCTCTTACATCCAGGGCAACGAAAAAACCTACACCAAGAACCCACTGTACTGGGATACCGAGTGCAAACTGTTTGATTCTGTTATCTTCAAGATGATTGAATCTTCCGAGATTGGCTATCAGCTGTATGAAAACGGCGAGGTTGACCACTGTGGTCTGACCGAGTCCCAGCTGAACACCATCGCAAAAGACCCGAACCACAAATTCTATGACTATCTGGTTCCGGCAACTCCAAACAAATATTCCTATCAGTTCCACTTCAACTTCAACAAGAAGAACGAAGACGGCACACCGGACAAGAACTGGAACACTGCAATCGCAAACGAAGCATTCCGTAAGTCCATGTACTATGGTCTGGACCTGGTAGACTACTGGAAGAGATCCAATGCAATCGACCCGATGTCCTGTGAAAACAACTTCTACACCATGAAGGGTCTGTGCTACACCTCCGACGGTAAAGACTACCTCGAACTGGTTAAGAAAGAATTGGGTCTGCCGGAAAGCGACGGCAAAACTCCTGCACGTCTGGACAAAGCAAAAGCAGAAGAACTGAAGAAACAGGCAATCGAAGAGCTGACCGCTCTGGGCGTTACCTTCCCAGTTTCTCTGGACCACTACATTTCCGCTTCCAGCCAGGCTGCTCTGGACTCTGCAAACGTACTCAAACAGTGCTTCTCTGACAGCATGGGCGATGACTACATCGTTCTGAACATCAAGACCTTCATCAAATCCAGCAATCAGGAAGTTTACATTCCTCACCTGCATTCTGTAGCTCTGAACGGTTGGGGCGCTGACTACGGTGACCCACAGAACTACCTGGGTCAGGAAGTTTACGGCAACGACAACGCATACTACTCTGCACACTACTCCTACATCAACGAAATCACCGAAGAAACTCCAGAGAACAAAGCTCTGCTGGATACCTACAAAGAGTACACCAAACTGGTAGAAGCTGCTGATGCAATCGTTGACGACATGGATGCTCGTTACGCTGCATATGCAAAAGCAGAAGCTTACCTGCTTGACCATGCTCTGGTTATCCCATACAACTACTCTGTTGGTTGGGTTCTCTCCAAAGTTGACAACGACAGCAAGATCAATGCTATGTACGGCTGCACCAACGACAAGATGAAGAACTGGGATACAAAAGCAGACGGTTATACCTCTGAGGAAAAAGGCGTAGCAGAACAGATCAAAGCCTTCACCGAAGCACAGGCATAATCAGGCTTTGTAAGGAACGATTCTAATATTGACAAAAAGGACCTCCTGTAAGGGGGTCCTTTTGTTGTTTTTTATGGAGAAATTTTTCCTCTGTTTGTTATTCTGTGATAAACATACTGGGAAATATACACAATTTGTGTTAGGATTCGTATGAAAATTAGTAATAATACCATAATTCTTGGTAATAATCACCGACAATCAAGCACAAAAAAAGAGCGATACAATAAAAAAATTAGGCTATGTTGACAGAATAGAAAGCTTTTGATATAATGGTTCTCGTCCGTAAAAGACAAATTTAGAATTTTTGTGCTTTGTTTTATATAAAAATCCATGGAAAACATTCAAACAGAAATTGTGATTTTCTGATAGACGAGGGAAGAAAATCCATAAAAATCTTGCTTGGTGTTACAGTGGTGGTTGGTTCCCCGAGGCTCCAGTGGTGTAGCTTGCCGAAAGGGAATGAGCTATAAATTTTACAAGACTGCTTTTTTGCAGTCGAAGGAGGAAGTAAAGAAAATGAACAACAAATTATCCAGAATGCTTGCTCTGGCAATGGCAGGCGCCCTTGTATTAAGTGGCTGCGGTGGCAGCGAACAGGGTGGAAATACCAATTCCGAAGGCGGATCGGCTTCGGCAGAGGAAAATTCCAAAGAACGCATCACCGACCTGGCTCTTCCTGTGGCTGTCAGCCGTGAGCTGGAAACCTTCAACATCCTGTACTCCCAGAGAGGCGAGGACAGCGAAAACCTGACCAACCTGGTCGATGGTCTGCTGGAGGTTGACGAAAAAGGTAAACTGGTTCCTTGTATCGCAGAAGAATGGGGAACCGAGGACAACGGTCTGACCTGGACCTTTAAAATTCGTCAGGGTGTAAAATGGGTCGATGTCAATGGCAACGAGATGGCAGACTGTAATGCACAGGACTTTGCTGCCGGTCTGGAGTGGGTACTCAACTTCCACAAGAACGACTCTTCCAACACCTCCATGCCGCTGGAGATGATTAAAGGTGCAAGAGAATACTATGAATACACCAAGACCCTGACCAAAGAGGAGGCTTATGCTCTGAACGCAGAGGAAGGCTCCAAATTCCGTGAGATGGTTGGTCTGGAAACACCGGACGACTATACTCTGGTTTATCATTGTCTGGCAGAAAAGCCATACTTTGACTCCTTAGCTACCTACAACAGCTTGTATCCGGCTCCAAAAGCTCTGGTAGACCAGATGGGTCCGGAAGCGTATCGCGCAATCAACAACGAAACCATGTGGTACAATGGCTGCTACACTATGACTGAATACCTGCAGGGCAACCAGAAGGTATACACCAAAAACCCAATGTACTGGGATCAGGATTGTACCCTTTTTGATACAGTCACCTTTAAGATGACCGAGTCCGGCGACATCAGCTACCAGCTGTACGAAAACGGCGAGGTAGACTATGTTGGTCTGGGCGAAGCGCGCATCAACACCATCGCAAAAGACCCAAGCAATCCGCTGTACAACTACATGGTACCGGATGCTCCACAGAAACGTTCCTTCCAGTTCCACTTCAACTACAACAAGATGAAGGATGACGGCACACCGGATGACAACTGGAACAAGGCAATCGCAAACGACTCCTTCCGTAAGGTATGGTGGTACGGTTTGGATCTGAGCAACTACTTCAAGAGATTCAACGCCATCAACCCAATGATCTGTGAGAACAACTACTACACCATGAAGGGTCTGTGCTACACCTCTGACGGCAAAGACTATGTTGAACTGGTAAGAGATGCAATGGGTATGAAAAAAGAGGATGGAAAGACCCCTGCAAGACTGGACAAGGCAAAGGCAGAACAGTACAAGAAACAGGCAATGGAAGAACTGAGTGCACAGGGAGTTACCTTCCCGGTTCAGGCAGATTACTACATCCTCGCTTCCAGCCAGACTGCTCTGGACAGCGCTAACGTTCTCAAACAGGTATTCTCCGACAGCTTTGGTGATGATTTCATCCAGCTGAACATCAAGACCTTCATTAAGAGCCTGCGTCAGGAAGTTGTACAGGCACACCTCCAGTCCTTCGTTAACAATGGTTGGGGTGCAGACTACGGCGACCCACAGAACTTCCTGGGTCAGGAGCTGTACGGCTATGACAACGCAGACTACTCCACACATTATTCCTACATCAATGAAGTAGAAGAAAATGAATCCACCAAAGAGCTGCTGGAAACCTACAAAACCTTCACCAAAATGGTAGAAGAAGCCGATGCAATCACCAACGATATGGACGCACGCTATGCTGCATACGCAAAAGCAGAGGCTTATATGCTGGATCATGTTCTGGTTCTGCCTTGCGACTACGAAATCGGTTGGGCTTTGAGCAAAGTTGACAACGACAGCAAGATGAACGGTATGTTCGGTATCCAGAACAACAAGATGAAGAACTGGGAAACCAAGAAATCCGGCTACACCTCTGAAGAAAAAGGCGTAGCAGATCAGATCAAAGCATTCACCGAGAGCCTGTAAGCAATCGGTGCAAACCATAAAAAAAGACCTCCCTCGGGAGGTCTTTTTTTTATGCGTGTGTTTTATTTGATTTCAATCAATTCATATTCACGGCTGCCCATGCCCATTTTGACAGCGTGTTCCAGGCAACTTTCCCAGTTGGTGTCGGGATGGGTATCGGTGAAGTGGTCGTGGTGGCAATGTTCTTTTTCCGACAGAACGCTGCCTTCGATGACCGGCTGACGGTTGACCGCATCGGCACATGCCTGGTCGAGTGCTACCGGGTCAAAAGAGGCAAACATACCAATATCAGGAACGATTGGAATATCGTTTTCGGCATGGCAGTCGCAGTAAGGAGAAACGTCGATGACCAAGCTGATGTGGAAGTTCGGGCGACCGTGGATGACAGCGTAGGTGTATTCGGCAATTTTGTAGTTAAGGATGTCATTGGCTTCATCGGTGCCGGCTTTGACCGCATCTTCCGGGCAGGCACCGATGCAGCGTCCACAGCCCACACATTTGTTGTGGTCGATGAAGGCGCGCTTTTTGGCGTTTTTGCGTTCAGCTCGGCTGCCCGGGCGGTTTTCACCGGTATAGTCTACAAAGCTGATGGCATCGTGCGCACAGTTTTTGCGACATTCTCCGCAGGAAATGCAAAGTTCGGGATGTACGTTTGGTTTGCCGCTGCTGTGCATTTCCATCTTGCCGGCGCGGGAGCCGCAGCCCATGCCCAGATTTTTGAAGGCGCCGCCAAATCCGGTGGATTCATGACCTTTAAAATGGTTGAGGGAGATGACGATGTCGGCATCCATGACCGCACGTCCGATTTTTGCTTCCTTAACATATTCTCCGTTTACCGGCACCAATGCTTCGTCGGTGCCCTTCAAGCCGTCGGCAATGATGACATGGCAGCCGGTGGCAAAGGGATTGTAGCCGTTTTCATAAGCGCTGTCCAGATGGTCCAGTGCATTTTTGCGGCGTCCGACATACAGGGTGTTGCAGTCGGTCAGGAAAGGCTTGCCACCCAGTTCTTTGACCAGGTCCACAATGACCTTTGCATAGTTTGGGCGCAGATAGGCAAGGTTGCCCGGTTCGCCAAAATGAATTTTGATAGCAGTGTATTTGTTTTCAAAATCAATGTTGGCAATACCTGCTTCCCGCACCAGATGATTGAGCTTTTTCAGAAGATTTGTTCCGGCATTTACCTTCATTGAGGTAAAATAAACTTTAGACTTTTCCATTTTTTTCTTCCTCCTTATGAAAGGGGTTGCTCCTTGTCTTAAAAACAACTTTATTATAGCATATTTCGGGAAATTAGAAAATCCCTTTGAATTTTTGAATAAAATATTTCAAAATACGGAATTATTGGTAGGGGTGTGCAGAAAAATCGCTGTTTTTATAAAAACAAGAAGGATTTCTTGTAGATATTTACAAGGTTTTTTCTGGAAAATGCGGACAAAAGCGGAATTTAATAAAAAGTAATTGTGCAAAATGATAAATCGTGAAAAGTTAAACAGTTGAAATTTGTAAAGAAAGTGCTATAATGAGGAGGACATAAGCAGAGTAGACAAACAGGCGTTAAGTGTTCGGCAAACGGGGAGTTGTTGCTGGGACGAAAAATCCGAAACAGGATTTGCGGTCTGTCTGTCGCATCCCGCTGTTACATACAAGGAGCATATCTCCAAGTTTGTACAGCCGTCAAATTTGTTTAGGAGGTATGATTCTTATGAGCTTTATGTCAAATGAATGTGGGGGAACCTTATCGATCTCCCAAAAATTTCGTCAGTCTGCACAGGAGCTGAAATCTGTGCGCACCTTGACCGGTGTTTCGATGCTGTTGGCAATGAGCATCGTCATCTCGTTTGTGGGTTCGGTTCGTTTGACCGAAACACTGAAGATTGGGTTGGGGTATCTGATCACCGCGCTGCTGGGTATGTTGTATGGACCGTTTACAGCAGCGATTGCAGCAGGAGCCGGAGACATCATCAAGTATCTGCTCAAGCCGGACGGCGCGTATTTCTTTGGCTTTACCCTGACGGCGATGTTGGGCGGAATGGTGTATGGATGTTTCTTGTACCGGGAAAAATGCACCATCTTTCGTGCGATTGCATCCAAGAGCTTAATTTCGTTGCTGCTCAACTGCTGCTTGAACACCTTTTGGATTTCCCTTTTGTATGGAATGCCGTTTTTGGGCGCATTGGGTCCAAGGGTGATTAAAAATGTTGTGGCACTGCCGTTTGAAATCATTCTGTTGTATATTGTACTCAACGGAATGTCCAAGGTGGTAGACCGCGCTCGATTACATTAAAAACCAGAAAACCTTTATAACGGCAAGGGCTGCAAGAGGATGAAACCTTTTGCAGCCCTTGTTGTTTTGTAAAAGATAGACGGAAAAACTGGATGATTTATAGGAAAATCGACAGCATGATTTTGCAGAACTTCGCTAAAAAAGGGAAAAAACTTGACAAGTAGACTAAAAAAGAGTATTTTTAAAGAAGGATTTTAATGCAATAACTGCAGATGGAATTATAGATATGGAGTGACGATATGCTCGAATTAAAAAATATTTCTCTGAGTGTAGAGGATGAATTTAGCAACAATACACAGAAGGAGATTCTGCGTGACATCAGCTTCACCGTTGACAGCGGAAAATTTGTAGTCATTACCGGACCAAACGGCGGAGGAAAATCCACCCTGGCAAAAACCATTGCCGGAATTCTTCAGCCGGAAAAGGGACAGATTTTGCTCGACGGTGAGGACATCACCGGTATGAACATCACCGAACGTGCCAAGAAAGGCATCAGCTTTGCTTTTCAGCAGCCGATTCGTTTTAAGGGCATCACTGTGCGCGATTTGATTGGTCTGGCAGCGGGCAAGGAAATCAGCGACTGTCAGGCTTGCTCCTACCTCAAGCAGGTGGGACTGTGTGCAAAGGATTATATCGACCGCGAGGTCAACGCAAGCCTTTCCGGCGGCGAGATCAAACGAATCGAGATTGCCACCGTGATGGCGCGCAAGACTAAGCTGAGCATTTTTGACGAGCCGGAGGCAGGCATCGACCTGTGGAGCTTCAACAATCTGATTGAAGTGTTCCGCGATATGCGCCGGGAAATCAACGGCTCGATCATCATTATTTCCCATCAGGAGCGAATCCTGGACATTGCCGATGAGATCATTGTCCTGGCAGACGGAAAGATTTCAGCGCGAGGCACCAAGGAGCAGATTCTGCCGCAACTGCTGGATGAAAACTGTCAGTACTGCCCAAAGGGAAGAGGACCGCTGTTTGAACAAGGGGGAAATTGTGATGAATGATATTACCAAAAAACTGTTGAGTATGATTTCGGATATTTCCGGTGAGATCAAGGGAGCTTTCAACATCCGCGAGGACAGCGGCTGCGCAGGCAGACAGTCCAGCGAAAATGTTGACATTGTGCCAAAGGTCGGACAACCCGGCATCGACATCATTATCAAGCCGAACACAAAGGAAACCGTCTATATTCCTGCCTGTGTGACCAAGAGCAATGTGAATGACTTGGTGTATAACGACTTCTATGTGGGAGAAAATTCGGACATCGTTATCGTGGCAGGCTGCGGCGTCCATGTGGACGGCGAGGAAGATTCCCAGCACAACGGAATCCACCGCTTTTTCCTCTCCAAAAATGCGCGAGTGCGCTATGAGGAAAAGCACATCGGCATCGGCGATGGCACCGGCAAACGCATCATCAATCCGAAGACTCATATCGAGATGGCAGAAAGCAGCTACATGGAGATGGATACCGTGCAGATCAAAGGAGTGGACTCCACCAAACGGGAAACCACAGCCGTTCTGCAAGGGGATGCTAAGCTGATTATCCGCGAAAAGATTATGACCCATGGGGAGCAGCGTGCAGAAACCTACTTCAAGGTGGATTTGGACGGGGCAGATTCCAGTGCAGATTTAGTCTCCCGCTCGGTTGCAAAGGGCAATTCCTACCAGTATTTCCGTTCGGTCATCAACGGAAACAACCGCTGCGCAGGTCACTCGGAGTGTGATGCCATTATCATGGAAAAGGGTGTGGTCAGCGCTGTACCGGAGCTGACCGCCAATGACATCGACGCTCAGCTGATTCATGAGGCGGCAATCGGCAAGATTGCCGGTGAGCAGTTGATCAAGCTGATGAGTCTGGGTCTTACCTCGGAAGAAGCAGAGGCAAAGATTGTAGAGGGCTTCTTAAAGTAAACGAAGTAAAGAAAAATCCCGAACCAAACGGTTCGGGATTTTTTTATGGATTCTTTTGGTTAGCGCTTCCTTCTGGGTGGGTTGGATGAGGACGGGCTGCGTTGTTGTGCGCTGTTTTGTTGCAGCTGCTGGCGCCGTGCCTCCGCTGCACGCTTGCGTGCGATGCGTTTTTTATACTTGCGCTTGTTGTGGAAGCGAACAATCAGGAGCAGGATGAGCAGCACCAAAAAGATGATGAAGACAATCTTGACAACATTGAAGATTTTGGTAAACAGCTCCTGGCGTGCCTGCTGCTTCTGAGCTTTGATTTCGTTAAAGGTCAGTACATTTACCTTTAGCTTCAGTGCAGCCATGGTAGGGACCATGTACTGTGCGGCTTCCTGCATACGGCTGTTGGAAATGGAGAAGGTGATGGTCGATGCCATTTCCTCATCCTGATAGTATCTGCCGGGGATGTCAGAGGTGAGGACAATGTCGTCCTTGCTAAAGTTTTTGTGCAGCAGGACGGTAAAATCCGAATCGGTGGAATAGGTAGCATTTCCGATATATTCGCTGCCTTCGGTTCCTTCGCTGCGTGTGCTGTAAACCGGCGTACGGAAGCCTTCGGGAGCTAATTCAGCGGCAGTGTAGGTGATGGGAGTGAAATTGCCGTAGCAGTAGTTGAACAGATTGGTCATGTCGGTCTGCAAAGCATAGGCACTGCTGCCGGTGCAGTTGAGAGCAACACAGATCAGTCGCACGCCATCCCGCTCCACCACAGAGACACCGGTATAATTGCCCTGGGTGGTGTGACCGACCTTCATGCCCAGAATACCGTTGTAATAGTTTTCACTGGAGGAGAGCATCATGCTTTCGTCGCTGTTGCGTCGCCAGTTTCTGGGCAGAGATTGTTTGTTGGTAGGCTCCATCGAATATTCGGTCTGACCGAAATATTGCAGGAAGTTGGGTGTCCCCAGTGCGTAGCGGGTAATCAGTGCCATGTCATAGGCGGTAGTGTACTGATTTTCATTGTACAGTCCATGTGGATTGACAAAATTGGAATTGACACATCCCAGCGATTTTACCTTTTCGTTGAGGATCTCCATAAATCCGGCTGTGTAGCTGGTGGAGCCGTCCTCCATCGCGACCGAACGATTTGCCAATTTAGCAGCACAGTCGGCAAGGGAGTTGGCGGTATCGTCGGCGGACTGAATCAGCGAGCCGTACAACAGGTCACGAATCTTGACCACCTCGTCCTGGGTGATGGCAACATAGGTGCCGTTGCTGAAGCGGTAGGACTCGGGGCAGGTGGGGAAGACGTCTTCGGTGGTAATGGTGTAGCTGCCTTCCGGGTCCACATACTCCAAAGCCAGGGCGGAGGTGAGCATCTTGGTGATGTCACCGGGATACTGCCGTTTGTCCGGGTTTTTGGAAATCAAAATCTGACCGGTTTCAGCGTTCATCACGATGTAGGAATCGGAAGTGATGGTGGGTAGAGCTGTCACGGTGTTGTCTGCTGTGCCGGTGGTACCGGTCGTGCCAGCAGTGCCGGTAGTGCCGGAAGCATCGGTCGTTCCGGTGGTACCATCGGTTCCGGTTGTGCCGGTGGGATTGTTGGTTGTGCCCTGTGCAGGTTGCTGCTCGGTAGTAGGCGGTGTAGTCGTGCCGGTTTGCGGGGTAGTAGCAGCCTGTGCGAAGGCGGGCAACGCCATTTGGCAGGCAAAAACAAGGCTGAGGGCAACACTGAGTACACGTCTGAGTGGCTTGGAGATATTTTTTTTCAACAGAGGAACCTCCTAATCTATCTCGATTTTTGAATTTTTAAAGATTCTTTACTTTATATCTTAGCATAACTTCCGCGAAAAAAGAAGGACTTTCGATTACTTTTTATCAATTATGTGACAAAAATCAGAGAAAATTTTGGAAGAGAGAATAAATATTCTCGGGCTGGAGCAAAATAAGAGCGGAAAAAGACAGTAGAATCCAGTTTTTCCACAGATTCTTTTTAGAAAGAAGGATGAACGATGAGTAAATTGACCTGTCATGTGACCAGCTGCGCTAGCAATCAGAATTGCTGCTGCTGTCAGCCTGCCATCAAGGAGCAGGGAAAAGGAGCCTGCCGGTGCAGTGAAACCGAATGCCAGAGCTTCCACAAAAAGGGAACGGGAGAAATCTCCAATGCGACCCAGTTTTCCCATCCAAACCCGGACTGCATGATTAAATGTACAGCGGAGCATTGTGTGTACAACACCCAGGGCAGCTGTACTGCCGAGCAGGTGGACATCAGCGGATACGGCGCACAGGAGCGCTGTGAAACCAGCTGCAAAAGCTTTCGCGCCAGATAGGTCTTATAGACAAAAAACATTCGGCGTTTGATTTGGAAGGATACCGTATAAAAGGACACCCCATCTGCTTGAAAACAGATGGGGTGTTTTCCGTTAAAAACCTTTGGGTGGTTCGTGGTCTTCCCGGGAGGAAGAAGGAAAGGGATGTGCAAAGCCAACGGCTCCCACCCAACTGGCTCCTGCCTGTCGCAGAGCCTGGGCGCAGGCGAGCATAGTGGAGCCGGTGGTGATGACATCGTCCACCAGCAGGATGCGTTTGCCTGCGACCTGCTGTTCATCCAGAACGCGGTAGACACCCTGCAAATTGGTGCGCCGTTCTGCTGCGCTCAAGGTGTGCTGGGCAGCGGTGGCGGCAGTCTTTTCCAAAAGCTGTTGACAGGGCAGATGCAGCTGTTTGGCAAGCTCCTGCGCAATCAGCTGTGCCTGATTGTAGCCTCGTTTTCGTTTGCGCTTTGTGTGCATGGCAACTCCGCAGAGCAAATCCGGCTCTTCTTCCAATAAGGCAGGACCGAGGTGCTGTGCCATCAAAATGGCAAAAACGCACGCTAACTGCGGCTGGTTTTGAAACTTGAGCCGATGCACCGCCTGCGCAGCTTCGTGGGAGTAATCGGCAAAGGCAAAGCAGGCATCCAGTCCATCCAGAAAAAAGGCAGGATGGTCACAGGCAAGGCTGTTTTTGCAGCGGGAACAGCAGCGGCGCTCGGCAGGGATAATCTCTCCGCAGAAGGGGCAGCGGGAGGGCCAGAAGAAATGCAGCAGCTTTCGCAATGGTACCAAAGTGGACATAGCAGCCATCGCTTATGCCTGTAGACCGATGAGGGCAGCACCGATAACGCCGGCGTCGTTGCCCAGCTCGGCAATGCGCACCTCGGTACGGTTTTGAGAGAAGCGGTCGAAGCAGAAGCGGTTCATGTGTTCGCGAATCGGGCGCAGCAGGTTTTCTCCCTGCTTGGAAACGCCACCTCCCAGACAGATGATTTCCGGCTGGAGGGTATTAACCGCGTTGACAATCACTTCGCTCAGAACACCGGTGTATTCTTCCACCGCAGCCTGACCGGCTTTGTCGCCCTGGGCAGCTGCATCAAAACAGGTGCGTCCGTCGACCTTGTCGATGTCTCCGTCGCACAGCTTCCACATCAGGGAATCCGGGTTTTTGTTCATCTGCTCTTTGGTGGTCAGAATCAGTCCGGTAGCGGAGCAGTAGATGTCGATGCAGCCCTTGCGACCGCAGGTGCACTGGCGTCCGTTCAGGCAGATGACCGAGTGTCCGAACTCGCCGCCGGCAAAGCCGTAGCCGTTGTAGATTTTGGAGTTGATGATGATGCCGGAGCCGACACCGGTGCCCAGCGTGATGGCAAGCATATTCGAGATGTGTTTGCCATCCTTCATTCTGCCGGCGCCTGCCATAAATTCGCCGTAGGCTGCCGCATCGGCATCATTGGCGATAAAGACCGGCTTGTGCAGCTCGTCCTCCACCATCTTTCCGATGGGGACATTCTGGAAGTAGAGGTTGCTGGCGTAGATGACTTCCTTCTTCTGGTTGTCCACAATGCCGGGAGAGCCGATGCCCACCATTTCAATCTGCTCCATTGGGACACCGGCATTTTGTGCAGCGGTGCGGGCAGCTTTTGCCATACTTTTAGCAATTTCTATAGCAGGGCGTCCTACCAGGGTTTTTTCGCTGGCTTTGGCAATCAGTTGAAACTGTTCGTCCACCACGCCTGCGACGATGTTGGTTCCGCCCAGGTCGATGCCGATGTAATATTTCATCATAAAAACACTCCTTTAGGTTGGGTTTGTTTATTTTTCATCAATTCTTACTTTATCATAGCATTCGCAGGCTTTCTTTTCAATTCCTTTTTGAAAGATTCCCAAAAAATGACAGGATTTTGCACAAAACGCTGCGCAAAATTGTCGTTGGAAATGACGAAAAAAGCCTCAAAAACAGGAAAAGCGTTCGAGACAAATGGTCAAAAACGCAGGAGAGTCAGCATTGACGAAAATGCCGGAAAATTGTATAATAAAGGATAGTATTTAAACTGTTTACAAAGAAATGCCTGTCGAAAAAGCAGAAAATCTTATGAATACCGATGGAAAAACGCAAATAGTCTGCGGGAATGAAGGCAGAATGGAATAACGGCAGGCAAACGACAGATACTGATCGGAAAACAATTACTTTGATTGGAATACAGGGGAGCTACAGAAATGGGAAAACAGTTAGTGGATACACAGCCGAACAGCAAGCCGCCTGTGGTGGTTTCTCGGGAGGAGATGATGCGGCAGTGGCAGATGGCAGGAGAAAACCGTCAGCTGCTGGTGCATCGGATGGGACGCACACCGCGGGCGTGGGTCAGAACCTTTGGCTGTCAGGGCAATGTGGCAGACAGTGAAAAAATCATGGGAATGCTGCTGGACATGGGCTGTGAACCGGCGCAGCAGGAGGACCAGGCGGATATTATCCTGTACAACACCTGTGCCATCCGAGAAAATGCACAGGTCAGACTGTTAAGCATGGTCGGAGAGCTCAAACGCCTGAAGTCGGCAAATCCTTCTATCATCGTGGGTCTGTGCGGCTGCATGATGCAGCAGAAGGAGATGGTCAACCAGATTCGGGTCAGCTATCCGTTTGTTGAGCTGATTTTTGGAACCCATGTGCTGTACACCCTGCCGGAGCTGATCAACCGACTGCTCAAAGGGGAGCGCAGGGTGGTCAACTACTTTGAAGGAGAAGGCAGAGAAAACCCGATTGCGGAGGGACTGCCGATGCGCCGCGCAGATGGCGTGCAGGCTTCTTTGCAGATTATGTACGGATGCGACAATTTCTGTTCGTACTGTATCGTCCCCTATGTGCGCGGCAGAGAGGTCAGCCGTGAACCGCAGGAAATCTTGCAGGAAGCAAAGGAAATCATCGCTCTTGGTTACAAGGAGATCCTGCTGCTGGGTCAGAATGTCAATTCCTACGGCAAAGGGCTGTCGCAGCCAATCAATTTTACCCAGCTGCTTTCTCAAATCGAGTCGCTGGAGGGAGATTTCCGCATCCGCTTTATGACCTCCCATCCAAAGGATTGCACCAGGGAATTGATCGACCTGATTGCGCAAAGCAAAAAGATTTGCCACAACATCCATCTTCCGGTGCAGAGCGGTTCCGACCGGGTGCTGCGCCAGATGAACCGCCGCTATACCAAAGAGCACTATCTGTCGCTGATTGAATATGCCCGCCAGAAGATGCCGGATGTCACCTTTACCACCGACATCATCGTGGGATTCCCCGGTGAAACCTACGAGGATTTTCAGCAGACGATGCAGCTGTGCCGTCAGGTGCGCTACCAGTGTATGTTTACCTTCATCTTTTCTCCGCGACCGGGCACCCGAGCAGCTTTGCTGGACGACCCGGTTCCGTACAAGGAAAAGACCCGTTGGCTCAACGAGCTGATTGCGCTTCAGCATACCATCAGTGAGGAGGACAACCGCGCGATGGAAGGCAGGGTGCTGCGGGTGCTGGTCGAGCATCCCAGCGAGCACCGGGAAGGCTGGATGACCGGCAGATGTGAAAACGGGATGCTGGTACAGTTTCCGTCCACAGAGCAAAGGGTGGGAACCTTCTGTCAGGTGCGCATCACAAAAGGGCTGCGCTCGGAATATGAGGGCGAGCTGGCAGAATAAATCTTAAGCGTTGACCCTGTGCGGCATCCTGATACGGTGTAGTGCAGGAGACAATAGATATTCAATTCTGGAGGAGATCACAATGGACATCATCACAATGGCCAGAGAGCTGGGTAAGCTGATCCAGCAGGACGAACGATACAAGAGAATCGACGCTGCAAAAAAAGCGAACGATGAGGATGAAAAGCTGCAGGAGCTGATTGCAAAATTCAACCTCAAACGTTCTGAGCTGAGCGTAGAGATGTCTCAGGAAAACAAAAATCCTGAGAAACTCAACCAGCTGGACAAGGAGCTGAAAGCTCTGTACCAGGAAGTAATGGCAAATCCAAACATGGCTGAATTCAATGCTGCAAAAGCAGAGGTAGACGGCATGATGAACTTCATCAGCACCATCCTCTACGGTTCGGTCAACGGTGAGGACCCTGACACCATCGAGATGCAGGCAAGCTGCGGCGGAAACTGCAGCGGCTGCTCGGGCTGTCACTAATCGGAAGACAACAGCGAAGTCAGCCAGCATCCTTAGGGTGCTGGCTGACCCTGTATACAAAAACAAACCGATCGGCTGTTGTACAGAAAGGACAGGCGCTGTCCTCTGTGTATAGCAGCCACAGATCAAGTGAAGAGAGGAAACGACGATGGAAAGAAAGATTTCGAGCAAACCGGTCGATGTCAGTCGACTTTCCCCGATGATGCGCCAGTACTGGAAGGTCAAGGAGCAGTATTTGGAGCAGCTGCTGTTTTTTAGGCTGGGAGATTTTTATGAGCTGTTTTTTGACGATGCGCTGATTGCCTCGCGGGAGCTGGAGCTGACCTTGACCGGCAAGGAGTGCGGTCTGGATGAGCGTGCGCCGATGTGCGGCATCCCGTACCACAGCTGTGAAAACTACATAGCCAGACTGGTCAAAAAGGGGTATAAGGTGGCAATCTGCGAGCAGATGGAGGACCCCGCCACTGCAAAAGGGCTGGTCAAGCGGGAAATCATCCGCGTGATTACGCCCGGTACCGTGCTGGAAAGCAATATGCTCGATGCAGGCAGCAATAATTATCTGTGTCTTATCTTTCGTCATCCTCAGCAGGAGTGTTTTGGCGTAGTTTTTTCGGATGTTTCTACCGGCGAGGTGTACGCTTTACAGGTGGATTCCGATTGGGAAAAGCGGGTGATCGGCGAGTTGGGCAGATTTTCTCCGGCAGAGGTTTTGCTGAATTTACCGGCGGGCAGCTGTGAGCCGCTCCAGAAGTTTTTAAGCGACCGTTTACAGGTGACCGGCGAGATTTTGGATGAAGAATATTTTGATTGGGAAAGATGCAGAAAGCTTTCGGCGGACCAGTTTGGCAGCGAGGAGATTGCGCAGCTGGAAAACAGCGGACAGCAGTCGGTCATTTTTGCGCTGGGGGCGATGATCCATTATTTGACACAGACGCAAAAGCACGGCTTGGAAAGCCTGACCCATCTGGAAATATACAGCGACGAGCAGTATATGACGCTCGATTTGACCGCACGGCGCAATCTGGAGCTGACCCGCACCCTGCGCAGCGGAGAACGCCGCGGTACTCTGTTGTGGGTGCTCGACCAGACCAAGACCCCGATGGGAAAACGTCTCATCCGCTCGGTGCTGGAAAAGCCGCTGCTTAATCCAACAGCCATCAACAAACGCCTCAATGCGGTCGGAGAACTGTTGGGTGACAGCGTTCGCTTGGATAATATCCGCCAGGAGCTGCGGGATATTTTTGATATGGAGCGGTTGATTACCCGCATTGTCTACGGACTGGTCACACCGCGGGAGATGCGCTCGCTGCAATTTACCGCACAAAAACTGCCGCAGCTCAAGCAGACGGTGGGTGAGGTACAGTCGGTCTACCTGACCCGACTGTTGGATGGGATGGATACGCTTGAGGACATCAGCAGCATGATTGAGTGCGCCATCTCCGATGACCCGCCGGCTCTTCTCAAGGACGGAGGAGTCATCCGTGCCGGATACAACGAGGAGCTGGACTCGCTGCGCGAGATTGTCCACAACACCAAGGGTGTGCTCACCGCACTGGAAAGCAGGGAGCGGGAAAAAACCGGGATCAAAAATCTGAAGGTCGGTTTTAACAATGTATTTGGCTATTATATTGAGGTCACCCGCTCCTTCTTGTCGCAGGTGCCGCCAGAATATGTTCGCAAACAGACGCTGACCGGCAGCGAGCGGTATATCACCCAGGAGCTAAAGGAGCTGGAGCAGCAGATTCTGGGTGCAAAGGACCGCATCCTGGTGTTGGAAAATAATCTGTTCGACCAGCTGCGTCAGCAGGTAGCGGTGCAGATTCATCGGGTGCAGGCGACGGCAAATGCCATCGCCTGGCTGGATTTGTACGCCAGCTTTGCCGCAGTTGCCCTCGAGCAAAACTACTGCCGACCGGATGTTGACCTGTCGGGCCGGATCCATATTCAGGATGGCAGACATCCGGTGGTGGAAAAGATGCTGACCGACACTTTATTTGTGGCAAATGACGTGCTGCTGGACAAGGCGGAAAATCAGGTGGCAATCATCACCGGACCGAATATGGCGGGTAAGTCCACCTACATGAGGCAGGTGGCGCTGATTGTGCTGATGGCACAGATTGGCAGCTATGTACCGGCTCGTTCGGCACAGATTGGTGTGGTGGACGGAATCTACACCCGAGTCGGTGCATCGGATGATTTGGCATCGGGACAGTCCACCTTTATGGTGGAGATGAGCGAGGTGGCGCAGATTTTAAAGAGCGCGACCGAGAACAGCCTGCTGATTTTGGATGAGATTGGCAGAGGAACCTCCACCTTTGATGGAATGAGTATTGCACGGGCGGTCATCGAACATATTGCCAACCGCCGCAAGCTGGGCGCCAAGACGCTGTTTGCCACCCACTACCACGAATTGACCGAGATGGAGCAGTCCTTCTTCAACATCAAGAATTATAATATCGCGGTCAAAAAGAACGGCAACGACATCTTTTTCCTGCGGCGCATCATGCGGGGTGGAACGGACGACAGCTATGGCATCGACGTTTCTCGCCTGGCAGGGATTCCCGAGGACATTATCCAGCGCGCCCAGCAGATTTTAAAGCAGCTGGAATCGGGTGCGCTCTCCTCCTCCAAACAAAAGGCAAAGCAGCAGAGCGAGCAAATCCAGCTGTTGCCGCAGGAGGACAGCGAGCTGGTCAGAAGGCTCAAGGAGATCGACATCGAAAAAATCACGCCGCTTCAGGCGATGGTGCTTCTGGCAGAACTGAAGGCGCGGGTGTAACCGCAGCGGATGCCGGAAGCGGAAAAGAGGAATGAGTAATGGTATTTTTTGCAGACAGGATGTATCAGCTGCGCAATGAAAAGGGATACACCCGCGAACAGTTGGCATCGGAATTGGGCTGTATGCCGCGGCAGATTTAGGATTACGAGGAGGGCAAGCTGTATCCCCATGCCATCACCATGGTGGATATTGCCGACTTTTTTGATGTATCGCTGGACTACCTGATGGGCAGGACCGAGTGCAGAGAAATCAACAAAATCAAATAAATCAAACAAGATGCAGAGGAAACGAGGTGAACGGGAATGGGAGTTATCAAGCTGCTGGACGAGCAGGTTTCTCAGCTGATTGCGGCAGGAGAGGTGGTCGAGCGACCCTCTTCGGTGGTCAAGGAGCTGGTGGAAAACGCTATCGATGCCAAGGCAAGCAAGGTGACCATCGAGATACGCCATGGCGGAGTGACCATGATTCGAGTCAGCGACAACGGAAGCGGGATCGCACCGGAGGATGTCCCGATGATGTTTTTGCGCCACGCCACCAGCAAGGTGCGCAGTCGGGAGGATTTGGGCTGCATTGCGACGCTGGGCTTTCGCGGCGAAGCGATGGCATCCATCCACGCAGTGTCCCGCATTGAGGTGCTGACCCGACAGCCGGATTGCAACGAGGGTACGCGCTATGTGGGAGAAGGCTCCCAGACCGGTCAGATGGAGCCGGCAGGGTGTCCGGTCGGTACCACTGTGAAGGTGTGTGACCTGTTTTACAACACACCGGCTCGAATGAAGTTTTTAAAGAAGGATGTACAGGAAGGAAACGCAGTGGCAGCGGTGGTGGAGCGGGTTGCGCTGTCCCATCCCGAAATCTCCTTCCAGTTTATACGGGAGGGACAGACCCGTATTCACACGCCGGGCGATGGCAAGCTGCTGTCAGCCATCCATGCGGTGTACGGGCGGGAATTTACCCGCGATTTGGCAGCGGTGGACTACACCACAGGGCAGATTCATGTCGAAGGTTATATCGCTCTTCCGGTCGCCAGCCGTTCCAACCGCACCATGCAGACCTTTTTTGTCAACGGCAGATATGTCAAGAGCGGAACAGCACGTGCAGCGCTGGAGGAAGCGTACAAACATTCCATCATGGTCGGTAAGTTTCCTGCCTGCGTGCTCAACCTGTCCATCCCTTTCACCGAAACGGACATCAACGTCCATCCGGCGAAGATCGAGGTTCGTTTTACCAACGAGCGACCGGTCTTTGATGCCGTGTATTATGCGGTGAAGGATGCGCTGAGCCGGGAGGATTACACCCCTGTGCCCAAGCAGACCAAAAAGCCGATGACCGTCTTTGACCTCCAGCGACAGCCACAGGTGGAACAGCAACAGCTGACACAGACACCGGCTCCTTCGCAGCCGCAGCGGGTCAGTGCGCAGCAGTACCGGCAGATGGTCGGGTTGCCGCAGCCGACCCAACGCAGTGTCAAAACGCAGTCGTCGGCAGCGCACAAGGCACAGCCGGATGACCGTATCACCTTCCGGGACCACGACCCGCAGACGGCAAAGTGGGAAAGGGAGCATCCGCTGATTTTGCTGGAGGAACCAAAGTTTACTCCGACTAAAAAGGGGAAGGATTCTATTCCGCAGGAAGAAAAGTGTGAAACACCGGTGCAAACTTCGGCAGAGAAGGAAGAAAAACGACCGGAGCAAAAAACATCGGAACAAAGTTTCCACACTGAGCCAAAGTCATCGAACTCGGTCGAGCAGGAGCGGGAAATGACCGAACCGCCACAGCTTCGGCTGGTGGGCGAGGTGCTGGGGACCTATCTGGTGGTCGAATCGGCGGACAGCATGATTTTAATTGATAAGCACGCTGCCCACGAACGGCTCATCTTCAACCGCCTCAAGCAGCAGTGTCTGACCGACGACCGGCAGCTGCTGTTGGAGCCGGTGGTGGTGCACCTGAGCCGCGAGGACTACCAGGGAGCGGCGGGCAACCTTGCGTTGTTTGAGCAGGCAGGATTTCTGGTGGAGGAGTTTGGCGACGGGGACCTGCTGGTGCGCGAGGTGCCGGTGATGCTGAGCGGAGCGCAGATTCGGGAGATTGTCGAGCAGACTGCGCACGACCTTTCCCAGCACAAAAAGGACATGACCCCGCACGCACTGGACGACCTGCTTCATTCGGTCGCCTGCAAGAGCGCGGTGCGTGCCAACGATAAAAATACCGTCCCCGAGCTGTGGGAGATCGTGCAGCTGTTGCAGGAGGACGAAAATGCAAGATACTGCCCGCACGGGCGTCCGGTCGCCAGAAGCTTTTCCCGCCGGGAGCTGGAAAAGCTGTTTGGCAGGCTGGGATAAACAAAAGCAGGAAGGAATGTTGAGATGGAAAACAGGATACCGCTGGCAGTGATTGCGGGTCCTACCGCTTCGGGAAAGACAGCGGCTGGTGTCCGGGTGGCGCAGCTGTTGGGAGGGGAGGTCATCTCCGCCGATTCGATGCAGATTTATAAGCATCTGACGGTGGGTACGGCAAAACCGCTTGTGCAGGAGATGCAAGGAGTCCCGCATCATCTGATCGACTTTTTGGAGCCGTCCGAATCCTTTTCGGTGGCAGATTATGTCCGGCTTGCCCGACAGCAGATCGAGCAGGTCCACCAAAGAGGGCATCTGCCGGTGCTGGTGGGAGGGACCGGACTGTACATCAGCTCGCTGGTGGACAACATCCAGTTTTCGCAGGAGGACGGCGACCCGCAGCTGCGGGAGCAGCTGAAGGGATTTGCCGAGCAAAACGGTGTGCAGGCGCTGTGGCAGAGACTGGATGAGGTGGACCCGGCGGCAGCGCAGAAGATACATCCCAATAATGTCGGCAGGGTGGTGCGCGCGCTGGAGGTCTTTTATACCACAGGGACGCCCATCTCCCGCCAGCAGGAGCTTTCCCGACAGCAGCCGTCGCCCTACCGCCTGTGCATGATGGCGCTGGGCTTTCGCGACCGGCAAAAGCTGTATGACCGCATCAATCTGCGGGTCACCCGCATGGTGGAGGACGGTCTGGAGCAGGAGGCGCGCTGGCTGCGGGAACAGGGATACAGTGCGACCAGCTTTCAGGCAATCGGCTACAAAGAAATGGGTCTGTATCTGGATGGGGAAGAAACGCTCGAGCAGGCGTGCGAGCGGATTCGGCAGGAGTCCCGCCGGTATGCCAAACGGCAGCTGACCTGGTTTCGCAGGGACGAGCGTTACCACTGGTTTTGGGCAGACGAATTTGCCGATGCCGAACAGATGCACCGGCAGATGGCACAGTTGGCACAGCAAATGCTGTTAAAATAAAGGTCGATGCCACAGCTCGACAAAAAATTGCAGGAAAACAGGATATACTGTAAAAAAAGAAGGAGGTCATGTCATGCTTAATTTGCAGGATATGTTTTTAAATCAGCTTCGAAAAGAAAAAATCATGGTGACCGTTTATTTGGTCAACGGCTTCCAGCTCAGAGGCTATGTCAAGGGATTTGATACCTTTACCATTGTTGTGGAAAACGAAGGAAGACAGAATCTGGTCTACAAGAACGCAGTTTCCACCATCACGCCAACCAAACCGGTCAAGCTGCTGGAAAATATCCCGGTTCAGCCGGAGAGCACTGCATCGGAAAAGCTATCCGCTGCATCGGAAAAGGAAACCGGCGCACAGCAGGAGCCACAGGCGCAGCCAAAACAGGGCACAGAACAGCCGCAGCAGTAATATGCGATGTAACGCATAAAAAAACGGTCGGAGGAAACGATGTCAGGTTATCAGAAAAAAAGGACCAAAAACGGCAGGATCATCATGGCGGTGTGCGGTGTGCTGTTGCTGCTCTATCTGGGCGGACAGCTGTGGGGATTTGCCAACATCAAGCTGCGCACCGAGCAGGTGGAGGAGGACACCCTGTATGATTTTGTGCGTACAGAGGGACTGGTGTTCCGCAGCGAGGAGGTCATCTCAAAGGCAACCAGCGGCGTGATGGTCTATAACTGTGCGGATGGCGAAGAGGTTGCGATGGACCAGGAGGTAGCGGCGGTGTACAAGGACAGCACCGTGTCCATGGTCAACAATCAGCTCGACCAGTTGCGGCAGGAGCTGGCTTCGCTGAACAAGGCGCAGACGGTCAAGGCGACCCGCTATTCGGCGGTGGCAAATCTTTCTAACCAGATCAACGACCAGGCGGGCAAAATCGTCGATTTTGCGCAGGACGGCATGGTGGAAGGCATCGCCGAACAGAAGGAGGAGCTGACCAGCCTGCTCAACCGCAAAAAGATTGCGCTGGGGCAGGAGGAATCCTTCTCCGAGCGCATTGCAGAGCTGAATGCCCAGATTGCGTATCTGGAAAAGACCAAGGAAAAGCAGCGCGGCGTTTCCATCGACGCACCCAAGGCAGGATATTTCTGCAAGGAGGTCGATGGATACGAGGAGGTCCTGACAGCAGAAGCACTGGACCAAATGACCTATGACGAGTATCAGCAGCTTCAGCAGCAAAAGCCCAAAACGGTCAGCAATCCCATCGGCAAGATTGTGACCACCCACGTCTGGTATCTGACGGTGGACCTGCCCAACGAAGAAGCGCAGAAGTTTGAGGTGGACGACACTGTCAAGCTGGACTTCAAGTTTGCTAACGGACAGACGGTAAACGCTCGGGTGTCGGACATCATACCGGACAACAAGCGGACCAATACGGTGATTGTCTTTGAGTGCAAGGACATCACCGACCGACTGCTCAAGGTCCGCAGGCAGAGCGTGGACATCATCTTCACCACCTATTCGGGTCTGCGCATCAGCTCAAAGGCGCTCTACCACGAACAGAACATCCCGGGCGTTTATGTGTTGGACAAAACCACCGTGCGCTTTAAGCCAGTGGAAATCATCAAGGACAACGGCAACTTTATCCTGTGTGAGCCGCGCACCGGCACCGACGATGCCCATACCCTCAATCGGCTGGATTTGGTGATTATCGAAAGCGGAGGCATCGAGATGAAGGATGGCAACTCTCTGGATGAGGACACCGTAAAAGGAGTGGAGTCAAATAATGCAACAGGTTAATCAGCAGCAAAGACAGCAAGAGGTTCGGGAAAATGTCCGTTCGATTTTGCAGCAGGTCCGGCAAACTGCCCTTGAGGCAGGTCGGGACCCGCAGCAGGTGCAGGTGATGGCTGTGACCAAGACAGTGGCTCCTGAGCTGGTCAACGCAGCCATTGCAGAGGGCATCACCCTGCTGGGAGAAAACAAGGCACAGGAGCTGTGCGAAAAGTATGACAGCTACTGCAAAGAGGGGGTCAGCATCCACTTTATCGGTCACCTGCAAACCAACAAGGTTCGACAGATCATAGATAAGGTGTGCATGATCGAGTCGGTGGACAGTGTGAAGCTTGCACGCGAGATCGAGCGTCAGTGCGCCAACATCGGCAAGGTGATGGACGTGCTGGTCGAGGTCAACATCGGCGCAGAGGAAAGCAAGAGCGGAGTTTCTCCCGAGCAGCTGCCCGCGCTTTTGCAGGAAATTGGTCAGTTTGAGCACATTCGGGTGCGCGGATTGATGACAATTCCTCCGGTGTGCGAGGACGAACAGCAAGTTTCGCAATATTTTTCCCAAATGAGCCAACTCTTTATTGACATAAAGCAAAAAAAATATGATAATATCAATATGGAAATTTTGTCTATGGGCATGTCTGCGGACTATCCGATAGCAGTACAGCAGGGCTCAAACATCGTGCGCATCGGCACAGCGATGTTTGGTCAAAGGAATTATAAAAGGAGCTAAGTGAAACTATGGCATTGAGGGATACATTGCGGAATCTGATTGGGATTCCAGAAAATGATTATGACAACGATTATGATGATGAGATGCAGTCGGGCAATATCGACCAGCAGGAAGAGGAACAGACCAGCATGGCATCCCCTTCCTCCGACCGCAAGCACAACAAGGTCGTGAATATCCATGCCACCACCCAGCTGGCGGTTGTGCTGGTCAAACCGGAGCGATATGAGGATGCGGCTTCCATTGCGGACCACCTTAACGCCAAAAAGACGGTTGTGCTGAATCTGGAGCAGACCAGCAAGGATGTTTCCAGAAGATTGATCGATTTTCTGTGCGGCGTGGCATACGCAAACAACGGACAGATGAAACGGGTGGCAAACAACACCTATATCATTACCCCGTACAATGTGGACATTATGGGGGATTTATTGGATGAGCTGGAAAACAACGGCGTCATCTTTTAATCAATGAGACAGGATATGCAGACGCAGCGGGAGGAATCTGATCGACTGCTGCGTGCAAAAACAGCGGATTTGGCACGGCAGATGCAAAGGGACAACCTGCCGTGCTTCAGCCGTTTTCTGGATGGACGGGAGCGGATTCTGGCGCAGAGGGAACTGCAGGCGCTGCATTTTCCGCAGGACCAATATTGCTTCTGGGAAGGATTTGCAGCGGATGTGAAAACTTTGTCTGCGGCAGCACCTCTTCGGTGTATGCTGGGCTTGTTTCCCGATTACCTTGCGCTGACCGAAGGAATGGACCGCTCGGTGTGGGAAGAACAGTTCCCCATCTTTGCAGTGACCCTTTCCTATCGGGAGCAGGATGCGCTGACCCATCGGGACCTGCTGGGTTCTTTGATGGGTCTGGACATCAAGCGGGAGCTGATTGGAGAAATTTTGACAGCGCAGGACCATGCGGTCGTCTTCTGCACCCAGACAGCGCAGCAGATCATCCTTTCGGAGCTGAGTCGTGTAGGACGCGCAGGTGTCCGTGTGCAGCCGGGCAAACCACAGCAGCTGCCGCCGGCATTTTGTCTGCTGGACAAGACCGGTACGGTCAGCTCGATGCGGCTTGACTGCGTGGTGTCGCTGGCGCTGAATCTCAGCCGCGAAAAAAGTGCGGCTTTGATCGAAGGCAGGCAGGTCAGCCTAAACTTTTTTGAAGAAGAAAAAAGCTCCAGAGAGGTCAAGGTGGGGGACATCCTTTCCATACGCGGCTACGGGAGATTTTTGATTTCACAGCAAGGCTCGCTGAGCAAAAAGGGAAGGCTCCATCTGACCATCAGCCAATATATCTGATTTGGAAAATAATACAGGGGAAGACCCCGATAAGATAAATCTCAAAAGATTGAGAAGAAAAAGGGAGGTACCTTTAGATGCTGACTCCAGAAACGATTGCCTCCAGACGTTTTGATAAACAGGTGGGCGGCTATAAACAGGACGAAGTAGAGATGTTTTTACAGCAGGTAGCAGGCGAGTATGCAAAGCTGCTGTCTGAAAAGGAAGACCTAGAGGAAAAAATCGAAGTGCTTGCGGAAAAGGTCGAACAGTACCGCGAGGATGAGGATAGCCTGCGCAGCGCGTTAATCGGTGCGCAGAAGCTGGGTGACAGCGTCATCCGCGAATCCAAGAGCAAGGCAGAATATATCCTGCGGGAAGCACAGGCACAGGCAGACCAGATTTTGGAAAACGCACAGAAGAGCATCGAGAAGGAGCAGATGGCTCTGATCAAGATGCAAAAGGAAGTGACCAAATTCAAAAACCGTCTGCTGACCTTGTACCGGCAGCATCTCGAGATGATCAGCGCGCTGCCGGAGTATGACGACGAACCGGCAAGAGAACCGGCAGCCGAGCCAAAACAGCCGCAGCCGGAAGCGGCGAAACCGGCAGAACCACAGCCGCAGGAGCCAACCCGCAAAGAGCAGCCGCAGGATAACCGGGAGACTGCACCGGAAAAGACCGAGCCGGACCACTTTAATGAAGAACCGCTGATCGACTTCAGCTCCGCTTTGGGCGACGAAATGCAGGAAACTACCTCCTTTGCACCGATTGGGCAGGAGGTGCAGAACATGCCGGCTCCGGCAGCCAGAGAGGCAGCACCGGCAGTATCCGCTTCCCAGCGGTCGCAGGGCTATTCTCCGTTTGGAGCTGCATCGGCGGAGTCCAAGTTTGGTCCGCTTAAATTTGGTGAAGGATTTGATGTGGAACGGGACAGCACTTCCAAGAGCGGAGGACTGTTTTCCAGAAAGAAGCATCGTTAAATTTTTCTGTATGATGAGATAAAAGATAAGAGGAGAGGAAACACAATGGCTCAGGATTACAACAATACCCTGAACCTGCCTGTGACCGAGTTCAACATGAGAGGCGCACTGCCTCAGCGTGAACCGGCATGGGTAGAAGAATGGGAAGAAAAACAGTTATACCACAAGATGATCAAAAAGAACGAGGGCAAGCCGCAGTACATTCTGCACGACGGTCCTCCATATGCAAACGGTGACATCCATCTTGGCACTGCTTTGAACAAGGTGCTCAAGGATTTCATCATCCGTCAGAAGAACATGAGCGGATACCAGGCTCCTTACATCCCGGGTTGGGATACCCACGGTCTGCCAATCGAGCTGAAAGCCAGAAAGAAGGCAGGCGTTTCCAGCGACATCGGTCCGGTCGAGCTGAGAAAGATTTGCAAGGAGTTTGCTCTGCATTATCTGGATTCCCAGCGCACACAGTTTAAACGTCTGGGTACTCTGGGCGAGTGGGAAAATCCTTACATGACCCTCAAGCCGGAATTTGAGGCAAAGCAGATTGAAATTTTCGGCAACATGGCACAGAAGGGTTATATCTACAAGGGTCTGAAACCGGTTTACTGGTGCCCGGACTGCAACACTGCGCTGGCAGAGGCAGAGATTGAATACGAGGAGGACCCATGCTTCTCCATCTACGTCAAATTCCCGGTCAAGGACGACCAGGGCAAGCTGGGCGCACTGGGTGTGGACCCGGCAAAGACCTTCTTCGTTATCTGGACTACCACTACCTGGACCCTGCCGGGCAATATGGCAGTATGTCTGGGACCTGATTATGAATACTGTGCAGTTCATGCAAACGGCGAATACTACATCATGGCAAAAGAACTGGCAGACGCTGCAATGAAGGCAGCAAAGATTGAGGATTACGAGCTGATTGGTTCGGTCAAGGGCAAGGATTTGGAGTACATCGTGTGTGCGCATCCGTTCCTCGACCGTGACTCGCTGGTCATCGTCGGTGACCACGTCACATTGGATTCCGGTACCGGTTGTGTACACACCGCGCCTGGACACGGTGTAGAGGACTTTGAGGTTTGTGTCAACCACTATCCGCAGATTCCAATCGTTGTGCCGGTAGACAACGTCGGCAAGCTGACCAAGGATGCAGGCGAATTTGAGGGTCTGACCACCGATGAAGCCAACAAAGCGATTGCGAAAAAGCTGGAGGACAGCAACCTGCTGTTTGCGGTTGAAAAGATTGTCCATCAGTACCCACACTGCTGGAGATGTAAACACCCAATCATCTACCGTGCAACCGAACAGTGGTTCTGCTCGGTGGAGGATTTCAAAGAAGATGCAGTCCGTGAAATCGAAAAGATTAAATGGATTCCGGGATGGGGTGAAGGCCGCATCAAGAACATGGTCACCGACCGCTCCGACTGGTGTATCTCCCGTCAGAGATTGTGGGGTGTTCCAATTCCAATCTTCTACTGCGAAGAATGTGGAGAATTCCACATCGACGAGCAGTCGGTCAAAGCAGTTTCCGACCTGTTCCGCAAAGAAGGCTCGGATGCATGGTGGACCCATGAAGCTGAGGAAATCCTTCCAAAGGGAACCAAATGTAAAAAGTGCGGATGCGAAAAATTCAGAAAAGAAACCGACATCATGGACGTTTGGTTTGACTCCGGTTCCAGCCACGCAGCAGTGCTGATGGAAAGACCAAACCTGAGATGGCCGGCTGACCTGTACCTGGAGGGCGCTGACCAGTACCGCGGCTGGTTCCAGTCCTCTCTGCTGACCTCGGTTGCATGGAAGGGCGTTGCTCCTTACAAGGCAGTTTGCACCCACGGCTGGGTAGTGGACGCACAGGGCAAAACAATGCACAAATCGCTGGGCAACGGTATCGACCCATCGGAGATCACCGATAAATTCGGTGCAGACATCCTGCGTCTGTGGGTTGCTTCCTCCGACTACCATGCCGACATCCGTGTTTCCAACGACATCCTCAAGCAGCTCAGCGAGGTATACAGAAAAATCCGCAACACCGCCCGCTATATCCTGGGTAACCTGTACGACTTCCACCCGGATACCGACTCGGTATCGGATGATCAGCTGCAGGAGCTGGATCGCTGGGCTTTGGCAAGAATGGATCAGGTTGCCGGCGAGTGCCGCAAGGCTTACGACAACTTTGAGTTCCATCTGGTATACTATGCAATCCGCAACTTCTGCACCATCGACCTGTCCAACTTCTATCTGGACATCATCAAGGACAGACTGTATGTGGAGAAGCCGGATTCTGTCAGCAGACGTGCGGCACAGACAGCCATCTACCGCATCCTGCGCGATATGACCCTGGTATTTGCGCCAATCCTTGCCTTTACCTGCGAGGAAATCTGGGCAAACCTTCCACAATCTGCCGACCATGACCCGGAGGCTTGCGTATTCAATGAGATGCCAAAGGGCGGCAACAGCAAGGAAACTGCGGAATTTATGGCAAAATGGGAAAGAATCCGCAAGGTCCGCGATGACGTCAACAAGGCGCTGGAAAATGCAAGAAACCAGAAGACCATCGGAAAATCTCTGGAGGCGATGGTACAGCTGACCGCAGACGGAGAGCTGTACGACTTCCTGAAGGAAAATGAAGAGATGCTGGCACAGGTCTTCATCGTCAGCCAGGTCCAGCTGCATCAGCAGGCGGTTGCACAGCCGACCGGCGAGATGGAAGGTCTGGCGGTTGCAATCGAAAAAGCACAGGGCGAAAAATGTGAACGCTGCTGGACATACAGCGATACAGTCGGACAAGATGCAAAACATCCGACCCTCTGCGCACGCTGTGCAGCAATTATCGGCTAAGATTTCAGTACATTGCGGTGCGGGAACCGATCTTCCTGCACCGCTTTTTGTGCTGTACACACGGACAGCCGGAAAAGACAAGGAGGAAAACTATGTTAAGCTACATTTGGTTAGGGATAGCAGCTCTGCTGGTTGCAGTGGACCAGCTGGTAAAGTTTTGGGCAGAGCATTCCCTGAGCCAGGTGGACACCATCCCGCTGATTTCGGGCGTGTTCCATCTGACCTATGTCCAGAATTTTGGTGCGGCATTTAACACCATGAACAACCAGCGCTTTCTGCTGGTTGGTGTGACCTCGGCGGTCCTGCTGTTGATTTTGGTGCTGCTGCTGACACAAAAGCTGCGTTCCCCGTGGATGATTTGCAGCTGGAGTCTGATTCTGTCGGGCGGTGCGGGCAATCTGGTGGACAGACTGTTTCGTCCGGGCGGCTATGTGGTGGACCTGTTTGACTTCAGGCTCATCCATTTTCCGGTGTTCAATGTGGCAGACATCTGTGTCTGCGTGGGTGTCGCTCTGTTTTTGATTTATTTTTTGTTCATCGAACGCAGAGAACACCAGCAGTTTGAGATTCGACAGGAGATCAAGCGGCATGAGTAGTACCCTTCGTTTTACAGTGGACAGCGAACAGGACGGGCAGCGCATCGACAAATTTTTGCAGCAGCAGGTCGAAGGAATGAGCCGCAGTCAGGCACAAAAGTGGCTGGCTGCCGGTCAGGTGCTGGTGCAGGGAAAGGCTGCCGGGAAAAATGATAAGCTAAAGGCAGGGATGCAGGTGGAGGTCTGCTTGCCCGAGACCGCTTTGGCAGCACAGGAGGAAGATGGCGACGAGCGCAACTGGGGAGAACTGCTTACTCCCGCCGAAGAGCCGCAGCCGCAGCAGATTCCCTTGCAGATTGTCTATGAGGACGAGCATCTGTTGGTGGTGGATAAGCCCAAGCACATGGTGGTCCATCCCGGAGCCGGCAACAGCGAGGGGACACTGGTCAATGCGCTGCTGTACCACTGCGGTGGAAAATTGGCACGCTGCAATGGAATCGAACGTCAGGGAATCGTTCATCGCATCGACAAGGATACCAGCGGTCTGCTGGTCTGTGCGAAGGATGATGAAAGCTATCTTGGGCTCAGCAGCCAGATTCAGCAGCACACGGTGGACCGCTTTTATGAAACGGTGGTCTACGGAAAGGTCAAGCAGGAGGAAGGCGTCATCGACCTGCCCATCGGGCGCAGTCTTAAGGACCGCAAAAAGATGGCAGTGCGCACCGACTGCATCCAGCCGGACGGAAGCATTGTAGGAGCCAAGCAGGCAATCACCCATTATCAGGTGCTGGGACGGTACGACGGTTTTACCCACCTGCGCTGTCGGCTGGAAACCGGGCGCACCCACCAGATTCGGGTGCATCTGGCATATCTGGGTCATCCGGTGGCAGGGGATGAGCTGTATGGACCCAAAAAGGCAATCAAGCGGCTGGAAGGACAGTGCCTGCACGCCAGAGCGCTGGGTTTTGTGCATCCCATCACCGGGGAGCATCTGTATTTTGAATCGCCTCTGCCGCCGTATTTTACATCCTTTTTAAAAACCCTGAAACCCCGTGAGGAGGAATAAGCCAATGGAAAAGCAACAGCCGTTTGACGGAATTTTGCTGGTGTCGGACATTGATGGAACATTGACCGACTTGACACAGGTTTCCCGCCGCAACATCGAGGCAATCGAACGCTTTATCTGTCTGGGCGGACATTTTACCCTGTGTACCGGACGACCCAGATGTGCGCTGGGAGAAATTTTGCGGCAGGTGCCGGTCAATGCGCCGATCATCACCATCAACGGAGGCTACATCTATTCAGAGCGGAGCGAAGAAGTTCTGTTTACCGCCAGCCTGCCGGATACGGTTCAGCCGTTTGTCTACCACCTGCTCGAGCGCTTTGAACAGATTGGCGCTATGCTGGTGGAGCCGGACAACTACTGGGTCATCCGCTGGGGAGATGAGTCGATCGAAGGGGTGGCACAGCGCCGGGATATGTATCTGCGCGAGGGCTGCTGCAAGCCTTATACCCCGCAGACCGGTCCGCACAGCTGGCACAAGGTGGTGCTGATTGTACCACCGCAGCAGATTCCCGAGGTGCGCGCCTACATCGAGCAGGCAAACCCACAAGGGTTTTACCCGGTGCAAAGTGATGCCTTCTACCTGGAGCTGGTGGCAGAAGGTGTGGACAAAGGCAAAGGGATGCGTCTGATTCAGCAGCAGCTGAGTATGAACAAAACAGCAGCCATTGGTGACCGGGAAAACGATTTGGCAATGCTGCGGGCGGCAGATTTTTCTGCAACTCCGTGCAGCGGGGACAGAAATCTGCAAAAAGAGGTTGATTTTATTGTCGATTCGTGCGACAATGGAGCTGTAGCAGATTTTATTGAGCGATTAGAGCAGCGGATGTGAGCGCTGCTGCCAAGATAAAAGTTTGAAGGTAGAGAGAATTTTGTACAAACGGGGAATCCTCTGCTGTACAAAAGCTATAAAAGCAACTGAAAGGAATGATCCCACAACATGAACAGCAACTCCAAAAAAGAGCTGGCAATCACAGCGTGCAAGGTCCGCATGGGCGTCATTGAGGGAACTCACTGCGCGAAATCCGGTCACCCGGGCGGTTCGCTCTCGGTAACGGACATTTTGACCTACCTGTATTTTCAGGAGATGAAAACCGACCCGCAGAATCCTGCTTGGCAGGAACGCGACCGTCTGGTACTTTCCAAAGGACACACCGCACCGGCGCTGTATGCTGTATTGGCGCAGAAGGGCTTTTTCCCTGTTGAGGAGCTCAAAACCCTGCGCAAGATCGGCTCCCGTTTGCAGGGACACCCGGATATGAAAAAAATCCCGGGTGTGGATATGTCCTCTGGCTCGCTGGGACAGGGCATCTCTGCGGCGTGCGGCATGGCAAAGGCTGCCAAGCTGACCGGCGGCGAATGGAGGGTATACACCGTTTTGGGCGACGGCGAGATTCAGGAGGGACAGGTCTGGGAGGCAGCCATGTTTGCAAGCCATTACCAGCTGGACAACCTGTGCGTACTGGTGGACAACAACGGTCTTCAGATTGACGGCAACATCAAGGATGTTATGTCCCCATATCCAATCGACGAAAAATTTAAAGCCTTTGGCTTCCACGTCATCAACATCGACGGACACGACTTTGACCAGATCGAGGCAGCCTTGAACGAGGCGCGCAGCGTAAAAGGACAGCCGACTGCAATCATTGCAAAGACCGTCAAAGGCAAGGGCGTTTCCTTCATGGAAAATCAGGCTTCCTGGCATGGCACCGCTCCAAACGACGAGCAGTACCGGCAGGCAATGGAAGAACTTGGACAGCAGCTGGCAGCGCTGGACTGCTGATGGATGCGGAAAGGAAAGGTATTAAAACTATGGCAGAAGTAAAAAAGGTTGCGACCCGCGAAAGCTACGGCGCTACACTCGCGGAGCTTGCGGCAGAATATCCAAATCTCGTGGTACTCGACGCTGACCTTGCAGGAGCTACCAAAACCGCTTCCTTCAAAAAGGTTTGTCCAGAGCGTTTTATCGACTGCGGTATCGCAGAAGGCAACATGATGGGCGTGGCAGCCGGTCTGGCAGCAGCCGGCATGATCCCGTTTGCAAGCTCCTTTGCGATGTTTGCAGCAGGAAGAGCGTTTGAGCAGGTCAGAAACTCCATCGGTTACCCACACCTGAACGTAAAGATTGGTGCAACCCATGCGGGTATCTCGGTCGGTGAAGACGGAGCGACCCACCAGTGCTGCGAGGACATCGCGCTGATGCGCACCATCCCGGGCATGGTGATCATCAACCCTGCCGACGATGTGGAAGCCAGAGCAGCAGTCCGTGCAGCAGCAGCTTACCAGGGACCGGTCTATCTGCGCTTTGGCAGAATGGCAGTTCCGGTGTTCAACGACCCACAGACCTATCACTTTGAGATGGGCAAGGGTATCACCCTGCGCGACGGCAAGGACATCACCATCGTTGCTACCGGTCTGATGGTAGCAGAAGCGATGGAAGCAGGCAAGATGCTCGAAGAAAAAGGCATTGATGCGCGCATCATCAACATCCACACCATCAAGCCATTGGACGAGCAGCTGGTCTGCAAGGCAGCACAGGAAACCGGCAAGATTATCACTGTTGAGGAGCATTCTGTAATCGGTGGTCTGGGCGATGCAGTTTGTGCAGCAGTCAATGCAGGCAGCAACGGCTGTCAGGTGGTCAAGATGGGCGTCCATGATGTTTATGGACATTCCGGTCCGGGCGGCGACCTGATTACCGAGTTCGGTCTGCGTGCAGCCAACATCGTGGAAGAAGCGCTCAAACTGCTTTAAGAGCCAAAGAATCAAAGATAAAACTTTCAAATCCGCACAGTCTTGGGCTGTGCGGATTTTTTGCCTGATTTAAAAAAATGAAAAACTTCGCCTTTGCTTTTGTTTGCATAAGCAGTTGGCTTGTGGTATACTACTGGAAAGTATCGTTTTATAAAAAGGAGAGAAGAGCAATGGTCTTTAAAAGATTGCAGGACAGTCAGGATGGTTTATATTTGCAGGCAATGCAGCTGTATCAAACCAGCTTCCCACTGCATGAACAGAGGAAGCCGGATGCCCAGCGCGCCATTTTGCAAGAGCCGGACTACCAGTTCAACCTGCTGATGGAAGAAGACCATCTGCTGGGGGAGCTTCTCTGCTGGGAAAGACCGAATTTTATCTATGTTGAGCATTTGTGCATCCTGCCGCATCTGCGAGGACAGCACTGCGGCAGTCGGGCGCTGGAGCTGCTTGAACAAAGAGGAAAGCCGGTCATTCTGGAGATCGACCCGCCCATCGATGACATCTCCCTGCGCAGGAAAGGCTTTTATGAACGAGCCGGTTATCGGGAAAATCCGTTTACACACGTCCATCCGCCGTATCGGGAGGGCTTTGCAGGGCATCCGCTGGTGGTGATGTCCTACCCGCGGCAGCTGGAGCGGGAGGAGTACGACCGGTTTTATCAGTACCTGTGTTCGGTGGTTATGAAGACGCTGTAAGGAGAAAAAGGAGAGAGACAAGATGGAACAAAAACAACCCAATATCCAAACAAGAGAGGATGCCTGCCGCTGGGCGGTGATGCGGGTGCGTGCCTTGATTGCCGACGAAGCGGACTGGGTGACCAATCTGGCAAACGCCAGCGCTGCCATCTTCGAGTGTTGGAAGGAGGTCAGCTGGGCAGGCTTCTACCTGATGAAAAATGGAGAGCTGGTGCTGGGACCATTCCAGGGAAAACCGGCTTGCCGCCGCATTGCAGTGGGCAAAGGAGTATGCGGGACCGCTGCGGCAGAACAAAAAACACAGCTGGTAGCGGATGTCCACCGGTTTCCGGGACACATCGCCTGCGACGGTGGCTCCAACTCGGAGATCGTAGTGCCGATGCTGCTGGACGGAAAGGTCATCGGTGTGATTGATTTGGACAGCTACAGCTTTGACCGCTTCGATGAACGGGAGCAGCAGGCGCTGGAAAAGATTGCACAGCTGCTGGTTCAACAGTGTGACTGGAACAGTCTGGATGCACAGTAGACAGAAAGGACAGGAGCAGATGGGAAAACTAGCAGAGATCAAGGACATGGAGCAGGCGGACAGCAATCAGAGTAAAGAGTTTGAAAAATTTGCCGAGAGCCAGAAAGAGCACAACCGCGTGATGGAAAAGCTGATGAAAATGACAGCAGGCTGTGCAGTCGGCGCACTGGCAGTGGTTGTGGTGGCTGTTTTGGCAATCGTCCCACGTACCACTTCCGTTTTGGGCAGCGCAGGGCAGATCAGCTCTCAGCTGGAGCAGATGCTCCCGCAGGCAAAGCAGACACTGGAGGATGCGCAGCAAATCACCGAGCAGGTGAAAAACAGCAATCCGCAGCAGCTGCTGGGCAACCTCAACGAGCTTTCCCAGCAGGGTCAGGTCGCGCTGGAGGAGAGTGTGCAGGAGGTCAAGAAGGCGGTGGATGTGCTGGAAAAAATCGACATCGAAGCGCTCAACAAAACCATTGATAACCTGGGCAAGGCGGTCAGCCCATTGGCAAAGCTGTTTGGAGGAAAATAAGCGGTGGATTATACAAGTAAAGACTTTTATGTGCCGACCATCAATTTTTTTGAAAGCGGGAACATCCTGACCGGTAGCTGCAACGGAATGAACTATAAGGTCACACCCAAGAGTAACGACGAGGGCAAGCTGCTGCGGGTACAACTGTGGTATGGTCCGATGAACCTGGAGCACAGCGATTTGGTGGCACAGCAGGAGTTTGCCCAGTCAAAAGAGAGCGTGCAGCAGGTGGAAAGCTGGCTGCGTGAGCAGTATGAAATCTACCTGAAAACAAAGGGCGCCAGCGATTATCTGAAGAAGAAAAAGAAGAAAAATCAATAGACGCAAAGGAGAAGGACAGGATGAAGGAACAGTACGCCACAAAACGGCTGTTGCTGATACCGGCGAACAAATCGCTGACCGAGGCGGTGACCGATTATTATGTCCGAAACCGTACCTTTTTCCAAGCCTATGACCCGGTGTGCGAGGAGGAGTTTTTTACCCACCGTTACCAGCGGGCGCGGCTGGATTTGGACGAGCAGAACGCCATGCAGGCGCAGGGCTACCGGTTTTATCTGGTAAAAAAGGAGCAGCCGCAGCAGGTGATGGGGATGGTTGCCCTCAATGGTATCGTTTGGGAATGTTTTTGCTCCTGTTTTCTGGGATATAAGCTGGACAAGGACCATCTGCGGCAGGGTCTGATGAGCGAGGCGGTGCAGGAATGTGTGCGTATCGCCTTTGAGGAACTGGGACTGCACCGCATTGAGGCGAACATCATGCCGCGCAATCTCCCTTCGCTGAGAGTCGCTGAAAAGTGCGGATTTGTGCGGGAAGGAATCAGCCGGAAGTATCTGAAAATCAATGGGGTGTGGGAGGACCACATCCACATGGTTCGTTTGAATGAAACAGAATAGGTGAAAATAAAATCGGCAAAAGCAAAAGCTCCCGCTTTTTAAAAGCGGGAGCTTTTGCTTTTGAGAGAAAGGATTGAAAAAGCGGGTCTTTTCAAACAGCGCAAGCAGAGAGTGAGGAGAATGAACTGCTTATCGCTGACCCGCAGAAGAAATCGGTAAAATCAGGAGTTGCTCTCCGCCGAAGAGCCGATGGTCAGCTCCTGCTGCGGACGCTGTTTTCTGTCGCCCTGCGGATGCTGACCGCCGCCGAAGGAACCGCCCGGCTGAGAGGAGCGCTGACTGCCGTCGGATGAGATGTTGGTCACACCCTCAGCTAAGGTGACCTCACACAGCAGCTCTCCGTCAGAGAGGGTGCCCATCGTGAGCAGCTGGCTGTCGGAGTTGACTGTTCCGCCGGTGTACAGGGATACCTCCTGACCGGCAGAGAGAGAATCGGTGCTGATGACCGCCGTTTGGAAGGAATTGGTGGACTGTAAGGAGCAAAGAATTTCTCCCTGCTGGGTACACAGGGTCAGGCGGGTGCCTGCCGGCTGCACCTAGTCCCAGGTGACCATCAAAGTGGCATGAGAGTCATCCGGTTCCATCGACTGTGCCATGCCGGAGGAGCCAAGAGCAACCAATGTGCCGCCGCTGATTGAGGAGGAACCGGTGTAGTCCAAGGCGCCTTCTCCACCCGAGGAGGAGCCAAAAACCAGCACGGTGCCGCCGCTGACGTTCAGGCTGCCGTTGCTGTCGATGCCGTCGCCGTTGCTGGTGGTCACCGTCAGGTTGCCGCCGCTGATTGTAATGTCGCAGTTGTCCTCGACTTCAAACATACCGCCGCGTCCGCCAAAGGTTTGTTCGGTGTCGGAGGAAGAGATGTCCTTTAAGACGAGCAGACCGTCCACCAGCTCGAAGGAACTTCCTCCTGTGGCATTCAGACCGTCATCGCTGGAGAAAACCTGGGTTGTGCCGCCGCTGATGTGGATCTGCGCAGCTTCCAAACCCTCGTAGCTTTCGGCAATCGTGGTAGTTCCGCCGTTGATGTTTAAGTATGCTTCTGCATGGATGCCATCATCGCCGGAGGAAAGCTGGAAGGAGCCGCCGTCAATGGTGACAGAGTAGTTTGAATGAATGGCATCATCGGCAGAGTCGATGACAAAGGTGCCTTGTTGAATCAGCAGTGCATTGCCTGCCTTTATGCCCTTGGTGCTGACAGTGGTGTCGCTGTCATCAGTAGAGGTGTCGTCAAAATCATCGGGATCAAAGATCAATTCAGAATAGTCCGATTCATTTCCAGAAGAGCTTTGTTCGCCTTCAGCCGGTTGAGAAGGCATCTCGGAAGGAGTTTGACCACCTTCAGCCGGTTGAGAAGGCATCTCGGAAGGAGTTTGACCACACTCAGCCGGTTGAGAAGACATTTCAGGAGAGGTTTGACCGTTTGCAGAGTCAGGTCTATTACCGCCGGGTCGACCAAACCCGCCTCCTCTATTTTCGGTGTGGTCTGCACCGTTTACCGCACCGCCTCCGCTGGTGATGGTAAAGCTGCCGTCATAGATGCTCAGATTGGTTTCTGCCTGGATACCGTCGCCGGAGGACTGGATGGTAAAATTGCCGCCGTCGATCTGTACCCAGCCCTTGGTGCTGTCCTCGGTGTTGCTTGCCTGGATGCCATCCTTCTGGCTGGTCAGTACAAAGGTGCCGTCAAGGATGGCGACCGAATCTTTACCACGCAAGGCGTGACTGAGCGAGTTGACAGTCAATCTGCCACCAGTGATGACCAAATCGTCATTTCCGGCAATCCCATGTTTATAATTTCCTTGTACAGTCAATGAACCGCTGCCGTTGATGACCAGATCATCCTTGCTGAACAGGGCGGCATCCGGGTTGTCATCATCAGTTTGGTATTATGTTCCGTCAGAGAGTTCATTTTCACTGTCCGCAGCAAGAGTCACCTTGACCTTGTCTGCATTGCGAACCAGAATGGCGCTGCCGGTGGAGCAGTGGATAGAAGCCTTGTCCAGAACCAGCTGAACCTTGTCGCTGTCACCGGCATCGACGATGATTTGCCCATCCTCCAGCTCTCCGCTGATGAGATAGCATCCTTCTTTGGAGATGGTTACCGTTGCATTGTTGATGCTTACACCACTCCCGTTCGACTGCGCGGTGCTGCCGGACAGGGTGATGGAAGCAGCGGATTGGCGATCAAAGCTGTCGTCCAGTTCATAGTCGGAGTAAGTATAGGCGGAATCCTCGGAAGAAGAAACGGAATCATCCGTTTCTTCCTGTTCGCTGCTGAGGGTGTCGTCCGGCAGAGAGGTGGAGGAGCATCCATTCAGTGCCATACAAGCGCACAGAGCGATGCACAACAGGCGTAAGGTCAACCGCCGATGAAAAGAATATTTAGAGTACAAAAGAGTTTCCTCCTTTTGTTGATAATTTAAAGTTGTTCATTGTTGTGGGAAATCCGTCCGCAGACAACATTCAGATTGCCGTTGCGGCAGCGGATGTCATCTAAAAATGCTTTGCTGATGCCACATTCTTTCAGGCAAACATGGTAGCACAGCTCGTACAGACTCCCCATGTTGGTCGTTCTGACTCGGATTAGCTCACTGTGATCGGTGTATTTGGAAAAGAGGTCATCGAAGATGCCTTCGTAATCCAGCGATTCGGGTATAGTGATGCGCAGCTCGCGGTCGGTCGCCTTGGGCTGGGCAAAGGGTGTGCAGTACAAAAGCAGAGTGGCAGCTCCCACAAGCAGTAAAAACAGAACCGCATATCCGATATATCCCATACCGGTTGCAAGTCCGAGCGCCATGGCAAAGAACAGGCTGCCAATTTCCCGTGCACTGCCCGGGACGGAACGGAAACGCACCAAGCTGAAGGCACCCATGACGGCAACGCCGGCGCCGAGGTTGCCATTGACCAGCATGATGACAATCTGGACCATGGCAGGCAACAGGGCAAGGGTCACAACAAAGCTTTTGGTGTAGGTGTTTTTATAGCAATAAACACCGGCAGAGGCAGTCCCCAAAAGGAGAGAGAAAAAGGTACAAAGGAGAATGGATTGCCAGCTGACGGTGCCGGAGATGACGCTGGTGAAAAGAAGATCAAGCATAAAGTTTACCTCCAAAGGTCATATTTTTTATCATTTGCGGGAAGAGATGGTTTTGGTAGCAGTATCCGTATTTGGAAAAGGAAGCCGGAAAGGCTTCTGCATGGTCGAGGATGCTGCACATCCAAAGCGGCATGACGCTGGTGAAAAGAAGATCAAGCATAAAGTTTACCACCGAAGGTCAGCTTTTTCATCATTTGCGGGAAGAGATGGTTTTGGTAGCAGTATCCGTATTTGGAAAAGGAAGCCGGAAAGGCTTCTGCATGGTCGAGGATGCTGCACATCCAAAGCGGCATGACGCTGGTGAAAAGAAGATCAAGCATAAAGTTTACCACCGAAGGTCAGCTTTTTCATCATTTGCGGGAAGAGATGGTTTTGGTAGCAGTATCCGTATTTGGAAAAGGAAGTCGGAAAGGCTTCTGCGTGGTCGAGGATGCTGCACATCCAAAGCGGCATTGAGCCAGGGACCATGATCTCCATCAGAATGTGGTCACGTTGACTGCCGGTCAGCAGAGGATGTCCCCAGTCGCCGCAGGAAAGTTGAAGTTGGGTGTCGCGCCAGCAAAGATTGTGGTCGAAGGTCACCCGCAGCTGCGGGTCTTCGGGCGAAAACAGGGCGATGCGGTCATAACGGAGAAATACCTTCGGTGAAGTTTTCCAAAGCTGCTGAAACCAGTCGATTTCATGCAGAATCTGTCCGTCCGATTCGGGACGCAGACCGTGATCGAAGTAATCGCGGCATTCACCTAAACTCATATCCACCCTTCGTTTGTAAACGACACCCTTGTACTTCTTTTTCAGTTCCAAGAATACAGGGTCTTCCATGCGAGAGGGAGCGCCGTAGCTGCGCAACCGCAACTTTTCCTTGTAAACCGGCTTTTCCAGCGAGGCGCGGATGAGACGGTAATCATCGGTGTCAAAATAAATACTGCAAATGGGGTACATTCCGTATTCGTCCACCTGCATCCTACTTTGCAGCTGCTGGAAAATCCATTGATACTGCGCAGAGGTGAGCAGATATTTTTTTTCATATCGTTGAAAGGTTGTTTGAATCATTTGAGATTGCTCCTGTCCATGTGTTTTGTCGACACCCAAAGGATAACGCAAGAGCCTTAAATTAGTCTGAAAAATGGATTTCAGCTTTTTTTAAGCTTTCTGGGGTAGAATAAGAAAAACAGAAGCGAAAATCTGGAAAGCCTACTGTTCCTGTGGTATGATAAAGAAAAAGGATGGGAGGAAAGCGGATGATTCGATTAAAACCACAGCAGTACCCGCAGTTTGCAAAGCAGTTTTGGAAAGAACAAACCCGTTGGGAGATGACCGACTGTTGCTTTGACAACCCTTTGGAACAGGGAATCTTTTGGGTGGACCGATTGGAGCAGCCGCAGTGTGCGGCAGTTTTGCTGGGGGATTTTCTGTTTTTGCAGGGCAAGGCAGCCCCTTCCTTTTTAAGGCAGGCAGCTGCCAAAAACGGCTTGCTGCTGATGGTTTTGTTTTTAGCCAGCTGGTTGCTGTCCTCGTGGGTAGTTCGTCCGGTGGAGCGCAGCTGGGCACAGCAGAAGCAGTTTGTAGCGGATGCCTCTCACGAGCTGAAAACACCGCTGACTGTCATCCTGGCAAACACCGGAATTTTGCTTTCTCATCCACAGGACACCATCCGTCAACAGGAGCGATGGGTGGTCAACACACAGGAGGAAGCAGTCAATATGAAAAAGCTGGTGGACGAGATGCTTTATCTTGCCCGAACCGATGCGTCTTTGCAGTTGGTGTACAGTCAAATCAATTTAAGTGATGTAGTGTGGAGTACGGTGCTGCCGTTTGAATCGGTGGCGTTTGAACAGGGACTGACACTGGACAGTGAGATTGCACCGGACATCCAGTTGCAGGCGGATGAAGGCAGGCTGCGTGAAGTGGTGCGTATCCTGATGGATAACGCCTGTAAATATTGTGAACCAAAGGGGAAAATTCTGGTCTACCTGGAACAGGACGGAGATTGGGCAAGCCTGATGGTGAGCAACAGCTGTGTACCGTCGATGCAGCAGCAGGATTTGGAGCATTTGTTTGAGCGATTCTACCGACTGGATAAAGCACGAAATCGGGAAAAAGGCGGCTATGGCTTGGGACTTGCGATTGCAAAAAACATTGTGGAGCAGCACCATGGCAGTATTACGGCTTCGATGCGGCAGGAGGGAGAAATCCGATTTACGGTCAAGCTGCCGTTGCAAAACAGCCGAAACCGCACAAAAGGCAAAAGATAAAATAGAGTATTCTGTATTTGAAGCTGTGGCGGTATAAAAACAGGAGGAAATTTCATAAAAACCCAAAAAGAAAGACAAACTCCCTTGCATAATCTTGAAAAAATTAGTATAATTTAACCAGAAACTGCCCGAGCGACAGCAGAATAGGGAGGAATTTTGATGAGTGACAACAAGTGGATCGACCTTCGCAGCGATACCGTGACCCAGCCGACCCAGCAGATGCGGGAGGCAATGTATCAGGCACAGGTGGGGGACGACGTTTATGGAGATGACCCAACCGTCAATCAGCTGGAAAAGAAAGCAGCAGAGATGATGGGAAAAGAAGCAGCTCTATTTGTTGCCAGCGGTACCATGGGCAACGCAGTAGCGGTGATGTCCCACACCAAGCGTGGGGATGAGATCATCCTGTCGGACACCGCACACATCGTAGCGCACGAGGTAGGTGGAGCAGCGGTACTGGCACAGGCATTTATCCGCACCCTGCACTTTGAAAATGGGATTTTTGATGCAGAGCAAATGGCTGCCGCTGTCCGCGACAGCAGCAATATCCACTTCCCACCGACCGGATTGATCTGTGTGGAGGAGCCGCTGGCAACCGGAAAGGTTGTTCCGCTCAACGTCCTCCAAGAGGTCTACCGGATGGCACAGCAGAAGGGTATACCGGTCCACATGGACGGTGCGCGCATCTTCAACGCAGCCACCGCTTTGGGTGTGGATGTCAAGGAGATTGCAGCTTGTGCAGATTCGGTGATGTTCTGCCTGTCCAAGGGATTGTGCGCTCCGGTCGGCTCGATGCTGGTCGGCAGCAAGGAGTACATCGATCGCGCCCGCAGAAACCGCAAGATGCTTGGCGGCGGAATGCGCCAGTGCGGATTTTTGGCGGCAGCCGGTCTGGTTGCGCTGGATGTGATGACCAAACGTCTGGGCGAGGACCACGAAAATGCCCGCTATATGGCACAGCGTTTGCAGAAGGTGCCGGGAGTCAGCCTGGATTTGGATGCGGTGGAAATCAACATGGTTTTCTTTAAGCTGGATGCACCGCAGCAGGTCATCGACACGCTGCCGCAGAAGATGTACGAGCAGGGCATCAAGATCAATGGAATCGAAGACGGAGAGTTCCGCTTTGTGACCACCAACGATACCAGCCGCCAGGACATCGACCATGCACTGGATGTGTTTGAGCAGATTATCACACAGGCATAAAAAAGAGCAGCAAAAAGGGTCCCCACTGGGGACCCTTTTTTGATGGAAAAATTTATCGGGTGACAGGCTGTGTTTTCTGTTCCAGCCAGTTTTTGGCGCGTTCGCTGACCAAAGGAGCAACCTGCTGATATACCTTTTGGTGGTAATCGTTGAGCCACTGCAGCTCGTCGTCGGTCATCAGCTCCAGGTCCAGACAACTGGTGTCGATTGGGACCAGGGTGAAGGTATCAAAGCGGTAGAACTGACCGTACTCAGTCTGGATGTCCTTGACCACCACCACAGCGTTTTCGGTACGAACACCATGGCTGCCTTCGGTGTAGACACCCGGCTCGATGGTGATGAACATTCCTTCCTCCAAAGCGACGGTTCTGTCGCGGAAGTTCGGTGGAGCCTCATGGACATTGAGGAAGAAGCCAACGCCGTGACCGGTGCCGCAGCGGTAGTTTAGACCCTCTTTCCAGATTTGACCGCGGCAGATGGTATCCAGGTCGGAACCGGTGGAACCGGCAAGGAAACGCTGGCGGCTCAAAGAGATGACACCTTTGAGAGCGTTGGTGAAGTCGCGGCGCTCCTCATCGGTGATAGGACCGACAGCAAAGGTGCGGGTGGTGTCGGTGGTGCCTTCCAGGTACTGACCGCCGCTGTCGTTAAGCAGCATATTTTCCCGCTCGATGGTGCTGCACGCCTGCGGTAGAGGAGCGTAGTGCATCATCGCGGCATTTTCGCGGTAGGCGATGATAGCGGTGAAGCTTTCGCTGACATAATGCTTTTGCTGGGCACGGAATTCGGCAATCTTCTGCGAACATTTCCATTCGGTTACCGTTTCGCCTTTTTCCAGCGCCTCAAACAGCCAGCCGTAGAATTCTGCTTCGGCACAGCCGTCCTTGAGGTAGGCAAGGCGAGTGTTGGCAATCTCGGTTTCATTTTTGACCGCTTTCATCATCGGGATAGGGTCTACCCCTTTGACAAGGGTCAGATGGCTGTTATTCTGCATCTGGTTGTACAGCAGATAATTTACCTCGTCCGGGTCGCACAGCACGCGGGCATCGGTCTGCAAGGAGGACAGGAAGGGATAGATGTCCTCATATTCCCGCAAGGTGACACCATTTTTGGCAAGCTGTTCGGCAGCCTGCGCCGATACACGGGAGAGGGCAGTGAACAGAACCGCCTGGTCGCCGGATACAAAGCCGTAAGAAATGGCAATCGGGCTGTTGGGGATGTCGTTGGCACGGACGTTAAAGAGCCAGTTGCTGTTGTCCAGTCTGCCGACGACCAGAGCATCACAACCCTGTTTAGCAAGCGCGTCGCGGACCTCGGAGAGCTTCTGTGCTGCCGATTTACCGCAGTATTTTTCATCGAAGTAGTAGGCAGGGGTGTACTCCTCCGCCGGGCGGTCTTCCCAGATGTCGTTGCCGTAGTCGGCTTGGATGTTCAGGGTGATTCCTTTTTGAGCGAACAGCTGCTGCATCTGTTCCATCATGCTCAGCGAGAACAACTTGCCGTTGAGTCCGACAACACTGTTGGGAGCCAGGTTGTCCAACAAATACTGGCTGAAGGTCGGGCAGTCCGGTTCAGAGGCACGGAACAGCACCGCTTCGCTGTCGGCAATCTGTTTTTCTGCCTGCACATAGTATCGACCATCCACCCAAAGTCCGCTGGCATTTTCGGTGATGACATAGGTCCCGACCGAGCCGGTGAAGCCGGAAACAAAGCGGCGGGTCTTCCAATGCTCGGAAAAATATTCGCTCATGTGCGGGTCGCCGCTTGGGATGATGACAGCCTGTACCTGATCGCGCGCCATCAGCTGACGGATGCGGGCAATCTTTTCATTTGTAGTCATTGTACTTCTCCTCCTCGTTTGATAAGGTCTTTGGGAATGCTGTCTTTATTATAGCCTTGCAGCGAACGGAATGCAATCCCAAAGGCAGAGCGAGGCAAACAAAAAAAGGCGCCCTCCCAAAAGAGGAGGACGCCGAAGGGAAAGAGAAATTAAAGTACACGCACAATGCGGATGTTGGCATTGGTGAGGTTGACACTGCCTGCGGAGGTGTTGGACAGTGCAATGCTGCCGGTGGTACCGCAGGGAACCGTAATGATGGTCGATGCGCTCAGGGAAGCAGTTTGACTGGTTGCATCAGCCGTTTCTGCCGATTGAGTACCCGGAACAATTACACCGCCGGAGAGCAGAGAAAGGGAAACAGCAACGTTGGTGCCGCCTGCTACCGATGCGTTGGCATTATATTCGACCAGGTAGACACCGGGACAGTTGAGGGTAAAGTTGGAGGTTCCGGCAGTATGCTGGATGCAGTTGCCGCTGGAAACCCGGTCGGTAGCAAACAGCACAGGAGAGCCGCTGGCTACCGTCTGCTCGGGGTCATTGACCGCGTTCAAATAGCTGGGAGCATTTGGGCAGGGATTTGGGTTAGGTGCCGGAGCAGCCGGAGGACATGGGCAAGGGCAGCCGCAGCAGGAGCCGCAAGGATAGCAGGAAGGGTTGCAGGGCAGAACAGGAAGTGAATCCAAATCATAGGAAAGCTGGTCGTAGCGTGCCAATGCACATCGTGCATAATCGTTCATGTAGCCGTTGGCGCAGATGTAGGACGGCTGATTGGGAGCTGAACTGCCCTGGCAGCCGCAGCTGCACGGATTGCCACAGGAAGGAGGACAGCTGCACGGATTACAACAGGGAGGGCGTGGATTGCAGCAGCCTTGGTCATAGTATGCCATAGAATTCCACCTCATTTAAAAAAGATGCTCACACCGTAAGGTGACAGGAGCGCCGCAGGAGAATATTCCCGCGGCACTAACACTCTATGCCAAAAACAGGAAAAGTGTTTCGAGCAGACGAAAGGGAATCCGGTGTAAGAGGAGGAAAGAGAAAAATAAAAATCCGCACCTTTTTGGGTGCGGATTTTTATTTAGGAGAGTAAATATGAAGAAAACAATACCCATGATATACCATGGTAAAGAGGTAAGCGAAAAAATCTATCAAGCTCGATGGCTTTTATAAACCTCCTGTAAGCAGGAGAAGAATAGTTGGTCTGCCCCGCCCGCTATGTCGGTATTCCGTCCACATAGCAGGCTAACAGTTGTTCTATTTTCAGAAAAAGAACCGACGAAGAAAAAGAATATGATAAAATAATAAGGAATTTTGTTCCGATTTTATCCTGCTGCTTTGCTCCACTCCTTTCCTTTGACTGTGATTACAGTATAAACGGTAAATGTGTATTGGGTATAACTGGGTTTTAAATAATAGGTGGGGTTTTTGTAAATAAATCTTTAAAGGACAAAAAACAGGAACAGCTTTTGTAGCTGTTCCTGTCGGTTGGTCGAAAAAAGACAGAGTGATTAGCTGATGCGAATCTGTGCTGCTTTTTCCGGTTTAAAATCGTTCTGCAGGTCGTAGATGTTGTGGGTGGTAGAGTCACGCAGTACACGACCGTTGAGCGAGTAGGTACGGATGAAACGTTTGTTGTCAACGGTGGTCCAGTACTCGGTGTCCCAGGTCAGGTAGCCGTCTCCGTCGGTTTCCGGTGCAGGCAGAACAAAATCTACCTGACGACCGGCTCTCATCAGTTCGATCAGGCTGTCATAGGTAACGTCCAATTCTACTTTGTTTACAATATCAGTTGCTTTCATGTTCATACATTCCTTTCCTTAACGTCAAAAGCGAAACCGCAAATCAGTTTGCGGTATACGTTCTGTTCCCCATTATACTCTTTTTTGATAAAAGACACAATCCCCCGGGAAGAAAAACTGATTAGAATCCACGCAGGGTAGCCTGAATGTCTACACCCATGCGGGTGAAGGTTGCGGTGATTTTCTGGTTGGCAGCGCGGACATCCTGTTTTTTGCTCAAAATCTGGCGGTCGGTCAGCTCGCGGTTTTTTTCGCTGCGCTCTTGAGCCGGAGCATTCAGGTCGTCACGCAGGAAGTTGAGTCCGATGTAGATGACCTTCAGCTCATTTAAGCTCAGCGACTGGCGGTTGTGCTCGAGCTGTTCGCGGACCGAGCGGATGTGCTCGAGGTTTTGCAGGGCATTTTCCTGGCTGATTTCCTTAAAGTTTTTGCGCTCTAAAAACTGGTTGATGTCCTGTTCGAGCAGGTCGAGTCCTTCGCTGATGCAGTCCAAATCCGACTGGTACAGCGCTTTGGAGGTGACGTCCTTTTTTATATTACATTTCAATGAGATTACATCCTTTCTGGTTTTCTGGCGTTACACTGCCTTTATTTTAGCATATTTCCCCGGGAAAGACAACGGTGTGGCAAACGCACAGGGCTGCTTTGATAAAATTTTTATCGAAAGCAAAGGGCTTTGGATTGATTATCCTGCCAAAAAGTATTATAATGGGTTTATATTGCCGTCACCGGTTGGATTTATACCGGCGTCTGCATACAATCACAGTAAATATCTTCTGTGCCCGTTTTACAAAGTGTACAGCGCCGCGCAGAGATAGAATAGATTATGGAGGTAAAAACGATGCAAAGAGTAGAACTGAGAAAGCTCGCAGCCGGCGCGCAGGAATATGCAGACCAGCAGCTGACTGTGGCCGGATGGGTCAGAACCATCCGTACATCCAAAAACCTGGGCTTTATTGAACTGAACGATGGTACTTCCTTCCAGAATGTACAGATCGTATTTGAAAGCAATAAGGTGGATAATTTTAATGAGATCGGTAAACTCAACGTTGGTGCTTCCATTGTTGTAAAGGGTACGCTCATTATGACCCCGGAAGCAAAACAGCCGTATGAGATCCACGCAAATGAGATTGTGGTCGAAGGACTGTCCACCCCGGATTATCCGCTTCAGAAAAAACGTCATTCGGTGGAATTTTTGCGTACCATCGCACACCTGCGTCCGCGCACCAACACCTTCAGCGCAGTTTTCCGCGTGCGTTCGGTTGCAGCATTTGCAATCCACAAATTCTTTAACGAACGTGGCTTTGTTTATGTACACACCCCAATCATCACCGGCAGCGACTGCGAGGGTGCAGGAGAGATGTTCCACATCACCACATTGGATATGGACAACCCGCCGCGCACCGAGGACGGCAAGGTGGATTACAGCCAGGACTTCTTCGGCAAACCGACCAGCCTGACCGTTTCCGGTCAGCTGGAGGGCGAGTGCATGGCAATGGCATTCTCCAACATCTACACCTTCGGTCCAACCTTCCGTGCAGAAAAGTCCAATACCACCCGCCACGCAGCAGAATTCTGGATGATGGAGCCGGAGATCGCCTTTGCAGACCTGAGCGATATGATGGACCTTGCAGAAGACATGATGAAATATGTGCTGTCCTATGTGATGGAAAACTGTCCGAACGAGATGGCATTCTTCAACCAGTTCTATGACAAGGAGCTGCTGGAAAGACTGCACCATATCGTCAGCTCCGACTTTGTCCGTCTGCCATACACCGAGGCGGTCAAGCTGCTGGAGGAACACAAGGACGAATTTGAATATCCGGTCTTCTGGGGTTGCGACCTTCAGACCGAGCATGAGCGTTACCTGACCGAGAAGGTATTCAAGAAGCCGGTCTTTGTCACCGACTATCCAAAGGAAATCAAAGCCTTCTATATGCGCCTGAACGACGATGGTAAGACGGTAGCGGCTGCGGACCTGCTGGTTCCCGGCATTGGCGAAATCATCGGCGGTAGCCAGCGTGAGGAGCGCTACGACGTGTTGCTCGACCGCATCCGCGAGCTGGGACTCAACGAGGAGGATTATTCCTGGTACCTCGACCTGCGCAAATACGGCGGCACCAAGCACGCCGGCTATGGTCTGGGCTTTGAGCGCCTGATTATGTACATCACCGGTGTGGGCAACATCCGTGACGTACTGCCATTCCCAAGAACCACCGGTTCGGCAGAATTCTAATCCTCTGTCGGATACAGCATAAAGACGACCGCCCTGCGACAAACAGTCGCAGGGCGGTCGCTTTTGTATTTGCAGATGATTGTGATTGTTAAACGGCAGAAGGACAGTCAGAATTTGTTTCATCCTCTTCTGCGGGATTGCCGTCCTCTCCGCGTTCATTCAGCAGACGATGGATTCGCTCGACCGGGAAGCGGTCTTCGATTTCGACCACCTCAAATAAATTTTGCGGCAGTTCTTTTTCTCCAATCAACGCAAGGTATTCCGCAACTGCCCGCCGGTCGATTTTGATTTTTCCGTGACCTGCCCAGTGGCGATTGCTTTCTCCCTTTTTTAAACCGGAAATCCAGTATTCATCGCCGTTTTCGATGTCGATGTAGTTGGAATAACTGCCGATGCTTTTTTGAAAGGCGTGGTCGTTAAAGTAGATGGTTTTTCTGGTTTTGGAAGTTTTGACATATCCAATCCATGCCGGACCATCATCGGAATATCCCGTTTTCAGTTCAATGTACATACAATCTCGGATCATCTTTGTTTCCTCCTAAGAGCTGAAATTTAAATTTCAACCAAAAGTACGTCCTCTTTTCCGGCAGCAATTTCTTTTATAATATGCCCGTTGATAAATAATGCAGAACCGCCCTTTGCAATATTTTCTTCGTCCTTATCTTTGCAAAGTGAGTTTACATATAACACTTTTTCACAGAATTTTTTGGCTTGCTCAGCATACTCATACTTTATACGTTCGTTCCAGTCATTGCAATTAAAATCAGTATACACAGGCCAGAATACGATGTCCGGGGATAGATGTTTTACCTCAAGAATGTTTTCATCGAACCATAAATCCCCACATAATCCAATGGAGATTTTTTTCCCTTGAAAGAAAAATGTATGAAACCCGCTTCCTTCACGGTAATGGTCATCAGCAAATGGTTCTTTCCAACCGGGGGAAACTCGACGGAAGAGATCAATAACCTTTCCGTTTGCATCAACTGTGATTTGAGAGCTGTAAAAAAATCCGTTTTCTTTTTCGATAAATCCAAAGGAGACTGCTGTTGCATATTCTTTTGCTACACAACAAATTTCATCAATGATATTACTATCCTGTGTGATTGCTAACTGTTTATCGTGTTCAACATCGAAGGTTGGACCGTAAAATCCTTGTAGAAAAGCCTCTCCAAAGATAATAATATCAGCAACACAGGAATATTTCTGAATAGTCCTGATAATGGTATTCTTATTGTGTGTGATATTTTCGTTTATAAATCCCATGGATGCACATATACATCGCATACTTCTCACCTTTTTCTTCTTGATAGACCTGCTCACTCCTGTGGTAACAGAGGAATGTGGCTGTGATTGAGCAGGCGTTCCCGGATACCGCCGCCAAAGCTTCAGCCGGCGATTTCAAATTCTTTTCTCATACGTAAAACTGTATTTAGTTTTCGTTTGTCGTTTTTTTAAAATCATCTTTTCCCAAAACTGCCAGCAAAAAGGAGATTATCACAATGGAGAGCGTTGTAGCCGAAACAGAGGATATACAATCGTCCACAAATTTTAATCCCAAGCCGGTGGATACTGTATCCAAAATCAGATAGAGCATCTGTGCCGTTTGCCGGCTGATTCTTTTCAGTGTGTATAAAGCTTTTGGCAGTGCGCTGGAAATGAGGTTGCAGGGGAAGGAAAGGACGGTGGCGATGATAAAAAATAAGATAACGCTGCCCACCGATTCGTATTGGAAGCCCAATAATTTCATAACAGCGCCACTGATGAGAGCGATGAATGAGAGCGCGCCGGTGAAAACAGCTCCACCAATAAGAAGGGTTAATATTTTTTCTTTGTTTTTTATCCAGAAGGTTTTCAAATCATCAGACACCTTTCCGCTGCGGATTTTCCGTAAAAATCTATGGAGGCAAAGAAAACCCACAATCTCTTTTATTCCGAAGGTTAGCGCTCCTGTGCGCCTTTGACGGCAAAGAACAGACCGATGCAGCCAATCAGCAACCCGACAAGAGAGAAGGGAAAGTCAGAAAAGCTGCGTCGGATGATTTGATTTAAGCCTTCGTCGGCACAACAGAGCAGGATGCCAAAAAGAAGGAAAGCGATGCCCATCATCTGCTTTTTCATAAAAAATTTTCCTCCAGTTACACAAAGAATACTCTTTATTTATGAACGATGCAATTATTATCTATGAATAATTCAACCGTTGTTATCCGCTTGGCTCTCCCAGAAGGTACAGAGCGTTTGCCGAAGCTGTTCGCTGTCCGAAAGGATGCGTGCGTGGCTCCAGTGGGCAGGGAACAGCCGTTGGTAGGCAGCGGTTGTGAAGCGGTCGTCCAACAGCAAGACAACGCCGCGGTCCTGCGGGCTGCGGATGACCCTGCCTGCTGCTTGAAGGACCTTGTTCATGCCGGGAAAGCGGTAGGCAAAATCGTAGCCGGAGTTGTTTTTCTGCTGGAAATATTCCCGCAAAATCTCCTGCTGTGCGCCGACCTTGGGTAGACCGGTGCCGATGATGGCGCAGCCCAGCAGCTTTTCTCCCTGCAAATCCACCCCTTCCGAGTAGACGCCGCCCAGCACAGCAAAGCCCAGCAGCGAGCGTTCGGGGTGCGGCTGGTCAAACTGCGCAAGAAAATCGTCCTCCTGCGGCGATTGCAGGACCAGCGGCAGCTGCGGATAAAGTTGGGAAAATACTTCTGCCTCTTTTTGCAGATACTGATAGGAGGGGAAGTAGGCGATGTAGTTGCCTGCCTTGGCGCTGACCATCTCGAACAGCAGTCGGGCAATCGGTTCCAGACTCTGCTCCCGCATCGCCCAGCGGGTGTTGATTTGGTTGCAGACCAGCAGGCACAGCTTTTCCTGCACAAAGGGCGAGGGCAGGGCGTAGGAGTGGGTCTGCTCGTCGGAGTCGCAGCCCAACACCGCCTTGTAGTAGGAGGGCGGCGAAAGGGTGGCAGAGAACAGGGCGGTACACCGACCCAGCTTCAACCGCTCGTCCACCATCTGCACAGGGTCCAGACAGAGCAGTTTGACGGTCAACTGGGAGCCGGAGGCGGCTGCAAAAAAGCAGAAGCGTTCGTCGAACAGGTCTGCGATGCGCAGGAAAAAGCGCAAATCGAAGTACAGCTGCATCAACTCGGGCGCTAAGGAGTGCGCGGAGGAAAAGAGACTGGGCTGCAAGGGCAGACGGCGGTTTTGCTCAAGGGTGGTGGAATAGACGGTGAACAGGTGGCGGAGGCTTTGCAGCAACGGCTCAGGCAGGGTGTGCGCTGTCATAAAATGCTCCTGCTCCTGTTGGGTGTCCTGTGCAATCTGTTTTCGCAGCGAAAGCATCTGTCGGTTGACTGCCATCAGCGCTTTGGAAAGCGGCTTGGACACCTCGTCCGCCAGCTTTTTGCAGGCAAGGAAATCGGATTTTCTCAGCGCTGCCGAATACATCCCGCGTGCGCGGTCCACCAGGTTGTGCGCTTCGTCGATCAAGAAGGCATAGCGGTCCCGGTGGTCAAAAAATCTGCGCAGGTAGACGATGGGGTCGAACAGGTAGTTGTAATCGCAGATGACAGCGTCGCACCAGAGCGACAGGTCCAGTCCCAGCTCGAAGGGACACAGCTGACGCTGTTTTGCCCAGCGTTCGATGACCGGTCGGGTGAAGGCGTCCTCCTGCTTGAGCATCTCAAACAGCACGTCCTGCACCCGGTCGTAGTAGCCTTTGGCATAGGGACAGTCGTCGGGGTTGCACAGCCGCTCGGGCAGAAAGCAGATGCGGTCCTTGGCGGTCAGGCTCACCCTGCGCAGCCGCAGTCCTTTTTCCTGCATTCGCGCAAAGGCTTCTTCTGCTGCCAGACGGGTGGAATTTTTTGCGGTCAGATAGAAAATGTGGGAGAGCTTGCCTTCGCCCAGCGCCTTGATGGACGGAAAGAGGGAAGAGATGGTTTTGCCGATGCCGGTGGGAGCTTGACAGAGGACACGGGAGCCGTTTTCGGCAGCGCGGTAGATGACCGCTGCCATCTGCCGTTGACCGGCTCGGTATTCCGAAAAGGGGAAGGCAAGCTGTTTAGCACATCGGTTGCGCAACTGCTCCCAGTCAAAGCGCATCATAGCCCAGCGGTGGTAGCGGGCAAGCAGGTCCAGATAAAACTGCGACAGCTGTTCAAAGGAAAGCCGATGGGTGAAGGAGATGGTTTCCTCGGTTTCCAGCTGGCAGTAGATTAAGCGCACCCGCACCTCGGGCAGCTGCCGTTGCTGTGCCAAGATGAAGGCATAGCAGGTTGCCTGTGCCCAGTGCAGCGGGTTGTATCCGCTTTGCTCTGGCTGATCGCTCAACAGGGTCAGGGCAAGCTCGGTGGTTTTGATTTCCTCGATAATAGGACCCTCCGGGTCATCGAGGATGGCATCGGCTCTGCCATAGATATGAAAGACCACCCCATCGACCTTACGCTCATCGGACAGGGTCACCTCGGGCTGATAGATTTCTCCGTATTGGCTGCGGGATTGTTTTTGCAGCTTGCGGTGGAGTCGCGCTCCTTCGTTGGCGCGCTGGTACAGGTCGCTCCCGCCGCGGTTGTCAATGCTGCCGCTGGCAAGGATGAACTCGACTAGCTCCCGCACCGAAAGGGAAACGCTGGCAATCTGCGACATGAAATTCACCTTCTTTTTTATTTTTCAGTATAGCACAAACCCTTTAAAAGCGAAAGATTTGTAAACAAACGGTCCAATAGCGTACAGGGACTTGCAGAGAGACAAAAAAATGTGTATCATCGAATGTACGGGAAACAGGGAAACCTGTCAAAAAATGTCTGCACGGGCAGACCACGAAAAGAGGAAACAAAATGGGAATCATTCAGAAGATGGATTTTTTGATTCTGAATTGGCTGCAAAAACATTTAAGAGGAAAGACGCTGGACATTCTGATGCCGATGATTACGGCGCTGGGGAACGGAGGCTTTCTGTTTGCGCTGCTGACCATCGGTTTGCTGTGTACCAGGCGATGGAGAAGAGAAGGAGTGGCAGTCGGGTTTTCGCTGCTGCTGTGCCTGCTGGCGGGCAACCTGTTTCTGAAGCCTCTGGTGGGACGCATCCGCCCTTATGATTTGGTGGATGGCTTCCAGCTTCTGATCAAGCCTTTGCCGGACTACTCTTTCCCTTCGGGTCATACGATGGCAGCCTTTGCCTGTGCAGGGGTCTTCTGGCACTATCGGCAGATGTTCGGCGGCTGGTCGAATGTGATGATGGGTTTAGCGGTGCTGATGGGATTTTCCCGCTTGTACCTGTATGTGCATTTTCCGACCGATGTTTTGTGCGGAGCGCTGTTAGGATTGCTGGCAAGCTGGACGGGAGTTCGTCTGACCGAATCGCTGTGTGCCCTAAAATTAAAATAAAAAATGATAAAATACGACAAAAAGCAACCTCCCCGCTGTCCAGTGCGGGGAGGTTGCTTTTTAAGAAGAAGGAATAAAAAAATGGGTTATCTAAAAAAAGTGAAGTAGGTATCCTGTTTAAGAACGGTCGGAATGAGGATGATTGGAAGCGCAGCCGCCGGAACAACAACCGGAACAGCCGCCGCAGCTTCCCGAACATCCGCCGCGGGAGCGAGATTTGAGAATACTTTTGACTGCCAATACCACCAGGACCAGCAATACAGCGATAATGATAATTGTAGCAGGCATTTGAGGAGCCTCCTCTCGATGGATTCTGTTAATTAGCAACTGCTAACTTTCTTGCCTGAAGATAGATTATCATATTACAAGCTCTTTGTCAAGAAAAAAAGTAGCTTTGGACAACTTTTTTCAAAATAGGCTAGCAAACCCCTTTTTCAGAGAAGGGAAGGAGCTTTTTGACAGGAACGGTCGTTTTATGGGAGAAATGAATTGACAATTTACAGCAGGATTGTTAAACTAAAAAGGAAATAACAGGAGAGTTTCCTGATTTGTAAAGAGAAAGATGGAGGAATGTTAAATGAGCACAAATGCGTATGAAAGTCCCTTCTCTTCCCGCTACGCAAGCGAGGAGATGCAGTATGTATTTTCTCAGGACAACAAATTCAAAACCTGGAGAAAGCTTTGGATTGCCCTTGCTAAGGCAGAAAAAGCACTGGGCATCAACATCACCGACGAGCAGATTGCAGAGCTGGAAGCCAACAAAGATAACATTAACTATGAAATCGCCCGTGAGCGTGAGAAGCTGGTTCGTCACGATGTGATGAGCCATGTGTACGCCTATGGCTGCGAGTGTCCAAATGCAAAAGGAATCATCCATCTGGGTGCAACCAGCTGCTATGTTGGAGATAACACCGACGTCATCATCATGCGCGAGGGTCTGGAAATCGTGCGCAGAAAGCTGCTCAACGTCATCGCCATGCTGGCAAAATTTGCCCAGCAGTACAAGGATATGCCTTGTCTGGCTTACACCCACCTGCAGCCGGCACAGCTGACCACCGTTGGTAAGCGTGCTACCTTGTGGATTAACGAGCTGCTGATGGACGAGCAGGAAATCGAAGCCAGAATCAAATCGCTCAAGCTGCTGGGCTCCAAAGGAACCACCGGTACACAGGCAAGCTTTATGGAGCTGTTTAATGGCGACGAAGAAAAGTGCAAAAAGGCAGAGCAGATGATTGCACAGGAGATGGGCTTTGAAAGCTGTGTACCGGTTTCCGGTCAGACCTACTCCCGCAAGATGGACTATTATGTCCTTTCCAACCTGAGCGCAGTGGCACAGTCCGCCAGCAAATTCTCCAACGATATGCGTCTGCTGCAAAACTTTAAAGAGATGGAAGAACCATTCGAAAAGAATCAGATTGGTTCCTCCGCAATGCCATACAAGCGCAACCCGATGAGAAGCGAACGAATCACCTCTCTGGCAAGATATGTCATGGCAGATGCCCTCAATCCGGCAATCACCGCAGCGACCCAGTGGTTTGAAAGAACGCTGGACGACTCGGCAAACAAACGGATCTCGGTAGCCGAGGCATTCTTGGGCGTAGACTCCATTCTGAATATCATGTTGAACATCTGCGACGGTCTGGTGGTTTATCCAAAGGTCATCCATCAGCGCGTGATGCGTGAGCTGCCGTTCATGGCAACCGAAAACATTATGATGTCCGCGGTTAAAAAAGGCGGCGACCGTCAGGTGCTGCATGAACAGCTGCGGGTACACTCTCAGGCGGCTGCAAGGGTAGTCAAAGAAGAGGGCGGCGAAAACGACCTGATCGACCGCATCGTGGCAGACCCGCTGTTCAACCTGAAAAAGGAAGAGATCGTAGCAATCCTCGATCCGGCAAACTTTACCGGACGTGCTCCTTCTCAGGTCACCGAGTTCCTCAACGAATGTGTCAACCCGGTTCTGGAAGCCAACAAGGATATTCTGGGTGAACACGCAGAGCTGAACGTATAAACTCAACTTTATGAAAAATAAGGACTGCTGTCTGTAAGACAGCAGTCCTTATTGCTTAGTGGGCAATAGAATATTTCGATGGGGGATATAAAAATAATACAGATGGTTTTGGTTGGAGGCGGGTCCAAAGTCAGATTGACTTTTTAGGGATTTTGCACTATAATAAGCGGTATGAGTACCTGAAAATGGCAAAAACCGGACAGGCTTTCGCAAGACAGACAGCCGGTCCCAAAACAGAATTGGAGGATTGCAGATGAAAAGAGTTGGCAAGCCGGTCTTTTTCGTCGTTGTGGCGATGCTGGCGCTCCTGACCTATGCAGCGTTCTTTGGCGTCAGCTCAAAGTATGGCGACATCGACCGCACCTACATCAAGGGAGCACAGGACATCCGCTGGGGAATTGATATTCGCGGCGGTGTGGATGTTACCTTCAGCCCGCCGGACGGCGTGGATGCGACCGATGATGAGCTTTCCGCAGCAGAGGCAGTTATCAAAACCAGACTGCTCAACCAGAACATCACCGACAGCGAGGTCTATACCGACAACGATAATGACCGCATCATTGTTCGTTTCCCATGGAAATCGGACGAGCAGAACTTTAACCCCGAGCAGGCAATCGAGGAGCTGGGCAAAACGGCACAGCTGCGTTTTTACAAAGACACCCCGATTGATGGTCTTACCGGTGGACTCAGTGCGCAGGCAGGAGATCCGGTGCTGACCGGTGCTGACGTGCAGAAGGCAGAATTTGCGATGTATCAGCAGAGTGAAAATGGCACCCCGATGCCGGTAGTTACCCTGGAATTTAAAGAAGAAGCAAAAGAAAAGTGGAAGCAGGCGACCCAGGAGCAGGTAAGAAAACGCATCTCCATCTTTATGGATGATGAGATGATTTCTGCACCGGTTGTCAACGAAGCTATCGCTGACGGCAAATGTGTCATCAGCGGCGACTTTACCTCGGAAACTGCGGTTCAGCTGGCAAACCAGATCAATGCCGGTGCGCTTCCGTTTGAATTGGTCACCAAAAACTACAATGCCATCTCTCCAACCTTGGGATTGGGTGCAAAGGATGCCATGCTCAAGGCAGGAATTGCAGCGTTCGTCATCATTGCACTGTTTATGATTCTGTACTACCGTCTGCCGGGCTTTGTGGCAACCATCGCGCTGGTAGGTCAGCTGGCAGGCACCATTGCAGCAATCACCGGATTCTTTAACGTCTTCCCATCCTTTACCCTCACCGTCCCGGGTATCGCAGGTATCATCCTCGGTCTGGGCTTCGGTGTAGATGCCAACATCATCTCCGCAGAGCGTATCCGCGAGGAAATCCGCACCGGAAAAGGAATCGACAGCGCAATTCAGACCGGCTTCAAAAATGCCTTTTCTGCCATTTTTGACAGCAACATCACTGTTGTTTTTGTTGCCGTCATTCTGATGGGCGTCTTTGGTCCAAGCGATGGTATCTTTGCGATTCCGTTCAACTTCCTCTTCTCCTGGCTGGGTCTGGGAACTGCGACCGCAGGCTCCATCTACTCCTTCGGTTATACCCTGTTGGTCAGCATCATCCTCAACTTTGTCATGGGCGTTCTGTGCTCCAGACTGATGCTGCGTTCGCTGGCAGGATTTAAACCATTTCGAAAAGCATGGCTTTACGGAGGTGAAAAATAATGAATCTGAACATCATTGGAAAGAGAAAAATCTTTTTCACCATCTCGATTGTTGCCATGGTTCTGGTCCTGCTGGTCACCATCTTTGTGGGACCGACTTTGGATATTGAGTTTAAGGGAGGTTCGATTGCAACCTATTCCTACACCGGAGAGATGGACCCTGCCGCCTTTGAAAAGACAGTAGAGCAGGCGCTGGGACAGTCTGCCACCGTTCAGCAGCAGGAAAACAGCTCCACCGGTCAAACCAACCTGGTTGTCAGCCTGACCCAGTCGAGTGGTCTGACCACCGAGAACCAGACCGAGCTGCTCAAGACCTTGCAGGAAACTTATCCTGATAACAGCATTACCGCAGAGGACGTCAACAACGTTGACCCGGTGCTGGGCAGAGAGTTCTTTAAAAAGTGTATTGTAGCCGTTATCTTTGCATCGGTCATTATGGTTGTGTATATCGGCTTCCGCTTTAGAAAAATTGGCGGCGCTTCGGCAGGCATCGTGGCAGTGATTGCACTTCTGCACGATATTTTGATTTCCTTTGGTATCTTTGTTCTGCTGGGCTTCCCAATCAACGATAACTTTATCGCGGTTGTGCTGACCATCCTCGGCTACTCGATCAATGATACCATCGTTATCTACGACCGTATCCGAGAGAACAAACGCACCCAGGGTGATAAGATGCCGTTGGGTGAGCTGGTCAACATGAGCATCAACCAGTGTATGCGCAGAACGGTCAACACCTCGCTGACCACCGCTATGGCACTCCTGTGCATCTGTGTGGTAGCGGTGCTGATGAATGTCAGCTCGATTTTGACCTTTGCCGTACCGATGATGGTCGGTGTCATTTCCGGTCTGTACTCTTCTGTTTTCCTCTCCGGCTCCCTGTGGACCCTGTGGCAGGAAAAGAAGGCAGCCAAAGCAAAGGCAGCATAATCGGAAAAATCCGTACAAAAAGCAGTCCGTTTTGCGGGCTGCTTTTTTTGATGGCTTTGGATTGATGGGATAAATAGTTATAAAATAGACAAAAATTACAAATAGGATAGATTGAGTGCAAAAAAGGAGCGACCGAAAGCCGGTCGCTCCTTTTCGATTTTATTTATTTTCGTACATCGGTTCGCAGGTGATATTGATACCTAAGCGGCGGAAGACCTTTTCATCCACAGGGGAGAGGATGACTGAGGAGTGAACCTCACAGCCGCGCAGGTTGTACAGCTGTTCCATCGCAAGCTCGGCGGTCGGGTTGGTCGCTGCACAGATGGACAGGGCGATAAGCACTTCGTCGGTGTGCAGGCGCGGGTTGCGGTTGCCCAGATGGTCCACCTTCAGGTGCTGGATTGGCTCGATGATGACAGGAGAGATCAGGCGGATGTCATCGCTGATGCCGCCCAGCACCTTGAGAGCGTTGAGCAGCAGGGCAGAGGCTGCACCCAGCAGGTCGGAGGTGCGCCCGGTGACGATGGTTCCGTCAGGAAGCTCCATAGCGGCGGCAGGAGCACCGGTCAGCGCTGCCTTTTGCAGAGCAGGAGAAACCACCTTGCGGTCGTGGATGGATACGCCCGCTTTTTTCATCAGCAGCTCCAGCTTGAAGACGGTGTCCTCGGTGATGGTACCCTGACGCTGACCGCACAAAGCGGAATAGTAGCGGCGGACAATCTCCTGACGGGAGGCTTCGCATACTACCTCGTCGTCGAAGATGCAGGAGCCAGCCATATTAACACCCATATCGGTCGGAGATTTGTATGGACATTCACCGACAATCTGCTCGAACATGGCGCGCAGTACCGGGAAAATCTCCACGTCACGGTTGTAGTTGACGGTGGTGGTGCCGTAAGCCTCCAGATGGAACGGGTCAATCATGTTGACATCGTTGAGGTCGGCGGTAGCTGCCTCATACGCCAAGTTGACCGGATGGTTCAGCGGCAGGTTCCACACCGGGAAGGTTTCAAATTTTGCATAGCCTGCGCGGATGCCACGCTTGTGTTCGTGATACAGCTGGGACAGGCAGGTTGCCATTTTGCCGCTGCCGGGACCGGGAGCGGTGACCACCACCAAGCCGCGGGTGGTTTCAATATATTCGTTCTTTCCATATCCCTCGTCGCTGACGATGTGGGAGATATTGGACGGGTAGCCATCGATGGGGTAATGGCGGTAGACCTTGACGCCCAGCGCTTCCAGCCGCTCCTGAAAGGCAACAGCGACCGCCTGACCCTGGAAGCGGGTCATCACAACGCTGCTGACATACAGCCCAAAGCTGCGGAAGATGTCGATCAGGCGCAAAACGTCGACATCATAGGTGATGCCCAGGTCGCCGCGGATTTTATTTTTTTCAATATCGGCAGCATTGATGACCACCACCACCTCCACCTGTTCTTTGAGCTGGAGGAGCATCCGCAGCTTGCTGTCCGGCTGAAAACCCGGAAGAACACGGGAGGCGTGGTAATCATCGTACAGCTTCCCGCCAAACTCCAGATACAGCTTGCCGCCAAACTCAGAGATGCGCTGGCGGATGTGTTCCGATTGTGTGTGAAGATATTTTTCGTTGTCAAATCCAATTTTTTGCATAACTTCCACGCCTCGCTTTCAAAAATTTATGTTTACATGAAAAATCAATCCAGCTATTTATTATACAGCATTCTATGATGCTTTTCAAGGAAACCCGTTTGCTTCAGATGCCAAAAATCAGACCGCTTTTGGGAAGGAAACCGTAACATTTGCAAAAGGGAAGGTGTATGAAAAAGGATAGAAAAAAAGGTCCCCGAGAAAGGGACCTTTTGGCGCTGTTGTTAAAACTCACGCGGTCTGGATTTTGCAAGACCGATGGCGCTCATCACGATGGCAGCAGCTCCTGCTGCGGTTGCAATGATGCCGAGGATCAGTCCGGTGATCGAAAAGCCTTTCATCAAAAAATCTCCTCCCGTCGCTTGATTAAAATGGTCTTTTTCTTATTATAAAAAGAAAAGGGATAAAATACAAGAGAGAATTTATCTTTTTTACTTCTTCTGACCCAACAGCTCTGCCAGCTGTTCGGGCGTTTTCGGAAAACAATCGGAGGAAAGCAGACCCTGATTCGCCAGCACATCGCGCACCCGCAGCATCTGCGGTGCTTCCAGATTGGCTTGGGAGAGAAGGTCATGGTCGGAGAAAATCTGCTCGGGAGAGCCTTGTGCAAGAATATGCGCATTGTTGAGCAGGACAACGCGGTCCGCCCAGCGGTAGGCGTGGTCGGTGTTGTGGGTGGCAATGACGACGGTGATGCCCTCCTGTGCCAGCTGCTCCAGAATATCGTCGATCATCCGTGCGTGCTTTGGATCCAGTGCGCTGAACGGTTCGTCCAAGATGAGCAGCTGCGGTCCCATCACCAGAATGTCTGCGATGGATACCCGCTTTTTTTGCCCACCGCTTAAAAAGTGGGTCGGTTTTGTGCGAAAAGGAGTGATGGAAAGGCGGTCGCACACCTGGTTTACCCGTGTGCGGATTTCTTCCTCCTCCAGACCGAGGTTGTACAGACCAAAGGAAATTTCTCCGGCAACGCTGGCGCAAAACAGCTGATTGTCCGGGTCCTGAAAGACGATGCCGACGTTGCGGCGCAGCTGCAATAGACCCTTGCGGGAATAGTCGAGAGGCTTGCCTTCGTACAGGATTTGCCCGGAGGTGGGTTTGTAAACGCCGTTGAGGTTGAGAAAGAGAGTGGATTTACCCGAGCCGTTGCTGCCCATGATGGCAAGGCGCTCATGGCGCCGAATATCCAGATTGACCTTGTCGAGGGCAAGAGTCTGGTCTTCATAGCGGTAGGACAGGTCGCGCACCTGCATGAGAATATCGTTCATCAAACAGTCCTCCTTCGGATTTATGGCAACAGAATACACAGAACGGTGCAAAGGATAAGCCAGCCGCAGCAGGCAGCCCAAGCCAGAGGTCGGGCTGGTTGAGTTTCTTCCAGCACCTGGATTTTGCCGTCGTACAGCCGGCTTTCCATCGCATCATACAATAGCGAGGACTTTTTGAGCGAGCGTACCAACAGGACCGAGAGCATCTGTCCCATACAGCTGAGCTTGGAGCGGAAGGTGCGATTGCCCAGTCGGCAATTTTGCGCAGTCTGGATGGCGCTTGCAATGTCCAGCAGCACAAAGATAGCGCGGTAGATCAAAAGCATCAGCTCCAGCAGCAGCCACGGGCAGTGCAGCCGCCGCAGCACAGCCAGCAGGTCGGTGACCGGCGTGGTCAGGATGAGAAAATACAGGCAGGAGACACCGGAAAATGCCACCGCCATCAGCGAGTACCAGTTGGAAAAGGAAAGGCGGCTGATACCAATATAACGGGAAAACAGCCGGAAGGAAAACAGCTCCTGTGGAGAGGAGGATACAAAAAAGAGGACAGCGACCGAGCTGAGGGCAAGAAACACCAGCGGTCCCAGCAAAAAGCGCAGGTAGCGGCGGGGTGTGACATTGGCAAATTGTAAGGTACAGGCTGCCATGCAGCACAGGACCAACACACAGACGCTGACCTGACGGAAGCTGACACAGATGACCAAAGAGCCGACTGCGAACAGAGATTTGAGAGCAGGGCTGGTTTGCCGCACCGGTGAAGAGTAGGAGAGCTTGTCAAACAGGATCATAGAGGTGATTTCCTTTCTGAAAGGGGGAGCAGGGCGCTCAAAACAAACGGAAAAGGGGCGAAGGAGGACCTGCCTTTTTTAAAGGTGAGGTCTCCCTTCGCCCGAATGAAGCGGAACTAATCCTTTTTATATTTCTTTCTGGCAACCAGATAACCAAAGCCGAAGAACAGAACACCGGAGCCGAGCGCTGCCTGCAAGCAGAACAGCAGGCTTTCGGTTTCGCCGCCGGGTGGTTCGAGGATGCTTTCTGCCCATGGCTCATAGCCGGGGTCGATTTCGCTGATGGCTTCTTCCGCAGCGCCGTCCGCGCCGCCAAACTCGGAATCTTTAATACTCATCAGCGGGAATACCGCAATGATGACACATAAAAGCAGCAGAACTGCAATGGTGATTTTAACAGATTTTGTCATGGAATCTTCCTCCCTTATATTATGTGGTTGCTTAATACTGGGAATAGGCAAGTTCGCCAAGCTCACTGGAAGCATAGGACTCCAGCGCAAGGATAACAACGACCGACAGCAGACCTTCGACGATAGCCAGTGGGATTTGGGTAACAGCAAAGATGCCCATGAAGGTGGTGATGGAAGCCATTACGCCGCCTTCGGCAGCCGGATGTGCAAAACCAAGCTGCACGCTGGTGACACAGTAGGTGAACAGGTCGCCCAGACAGGTTGCAAGGAAGACACAGACCGATTTATTGATTTTCAGCTTTCTGCCAAGGCGGTAGATGCCATAGCTGAGGAAAGGACCGGCAATCGCCATCGAGAAGGTGTTGGCGCCCAAAGTGGTCAGACCGCCGTGTGCCAGCAGCAGCGCCTGGAAGAGCAGAACAATGATGCCGATGACGCTCATGGCAGAAGGTCCAAACAGGATAGCGCCCAGACCGGTGCCGGTAGGATGGGAGCTGGAGCCGGTGACACTGGGAATCTTTAAAGCAGACAGTACAAAGGCATAAGCGCCTGCCATCGCCAAAATCAGCAGTGCTTTGCGGTGCTGGGAGATGGTCTTTTTGATGGAGATAAAGCCTGCGACCAAAAATGGCAGACACAACGCACCCCAGGCAATGGCGTGACCCATGGGCAGGTAGCCTTCCATGATGTGCATAGCGCTGGCGCTGCTGGGCATGACAAACAGCATGGCAGCGGCGATGCTAAAGGCAAACAGTCTTTTTTCGGTTTTCTTCATAGCGGATAACCGTCCTTTCCGCCCTTTTTGTAAGGGCAGAACCGCGGCAGGGGGAGCCGCAGTTCACAAATTTAATCTGCCGGCAGTTTTCCTGTTTCAAAAAAGAAAACCTTTCGGAACAGAAATTTCCGAAAGGCACAATAAAACAGGGAAACCCACCGGATTCCCAATTTTTGCGCCAACCATCATCCATAGCAGGAGCAACTACTTTGCGGGGCAGGTCTTCTGGCTTCGGCTTTAAGCAAACAGGATTCCTTCCCGCCCTTGGGGAGGCAGTGGAAAAATTTCCTGTTCTGTTCCGGTACAGCAGTGGTGACTGCGCGGGCATCTCCCGACTTCCCTATTCTCAGAAAAAGAAGTTATCATAAGCTTCTTTTCCCGCACCCGACAAAGTTAAACTGTGAATTACCTTTAGGGTAGCATAGAGACGAATTGTTGTCAAGCCTTTGTAAATAAAATATGAATTAGTATGGGCAGAGTCACTAAAAAAGCAAAAGGATACTTGCTCCTGCTTGGTAAAGGCGGTATACTAACATTAAGAAGAGATGGGGGAGGGGATGCCGATGCGACTGTTTGTTGCTCTTCAGTTGGAAGACCGAATGAAGGATGCACTGATTCAGTTCATCGACTCAGTTCGACCGCATACACAGGAAGGTCGCTTCAGCCACCGGGAAAACCTTCATTTGACTTTAAGTTTTATTGGAGAAACCGGTAAAGCGGCGCAGGCAAAACGTGCGCTGCACCAGGTGCAGGCAGAACCGTTTGTTATCTCTACCGCAGGAGTCGGCAGATTTCGCCGCAGCACAGGGGACATCCTGTGGGCGGGAATTGCTAAAAATGCACAGCTGGAGGCTCTGGCGCAGCAGGTTCGGCAAACGTTGGAGCAGGAGGGCTTTAAACTGGAGGACCGTCCCTTTGCTGCGCACCTGACCTTGGGTAGGGAAGTGCTGCTGGAAGAGAGATTTGAGTTAAAAACTTTCTCGAAAAACCTGCCGTCGGTGCAGATGCCGGTGGAACGGGTGAGTCTGATGAAATCGGAGCGGGTAAACGGCAGGATGGTCTACACCGAGGTGGATTTTGTAGTATTGAATAAGAATAAACCATAAAAATGGTGAGGATTTTACAAAAACGAGTCAAATCAAAAAACCTTCATCAAAATCGCTTGAAAAGCATTTTGAATAATGCTATTATGTATCTGAAACAAGCACACAACAATAAGAGTGTGCGTTAGAGAAAGACATATATCCTTTTTCCGCAGTACAAAAAGTGGAAGAAGGAATCAAGAAAACAAGAAGAGAAATATAGAAAGGGAGATTACAATGAACGACAACAAAATGTGGGCTCTTGTAAAAGAAAAAGCGGCTCCTGGACTTGCCCTCAAACGGGTCGAAATTCCAGAGGTTGGCACCAATGACGTCAAGATCAAAATCCATAAAACCGCAATCTGCGGTACCGACGTTCACATCTACCAGTGGAACGAGTGGGCACAGCACACTATCGCTGTTGGTCAGACCGCTGGTCACGAATATGTCGGTGAAATCGTAGAGGTTGGTTCCGGCGTTCAGGGCTTCAAGGTTGGCGACATCGTATCCGGTGAGGGTCACATCACCTGCGGTACCTGCCGTAACTGCCTGGAAGGTCACAAGGAAAACTGCCAGAACGCAAAGGGCGTTGGTGTAAACCGTGACGGCTGCTTTGCAGAGTACCTGGTTATCCCTGCTTCCAACGTATGGCCAACCAACCCGAACATCCCAGAAGAGATGTATGCAATTTTCGATCCATTCGGCAATGCTACCCACACCGCTCTGTCCTACGATATGCTCGGTGAGGATGTTCTGATTACCGGTGCAGGTCCAATCGGTATCATGGCAGCTGCTATCGCAAAATTCTCCGGCGCAAGACACGTTGTCATCACCGACCTAAACGAATACCGTCTGGAGCTGGCAAAGAAGCTCGGCGCAACCAGAACCGTCAACCTGACCAAAGAAAAACTGCCTGACGTTATGGCAGAACTTGGTATGAAGGAAGGCTTCGACGTTGGTCTGGAGATGTCCGGTGCAGCTCCTGCTCTTAACGACATGATTGCCAACATGAAACACGGCGGTAACATCGCTCTGCTGGGTATCCAGAAACCGGGCGTTGGCGTCAACTGGGAGACCATCATCTGGAACGGTCTGAACATCCGCGGTATCTACGGACGTAAGGTTTGGGATACCTGGTACAAGATGACCACCATGCTGGAGGCTGGTCTGGATATTTCCGGCATCATCACCCACAGAATGAACATCAAAGACTACAAGAAGGGCTTTGACGCTATGATTTCCGGTCAGTCCGGTAAAGTTATCCTCAACTGGGAGGACATCGATAAGCTCGAAGCACAGTCTCAGGATTGCTAATTCGATACACCAATATAAACAGAAAGGGTTGATTCAGAAATGGCACGTAAAAACGACATTTTGAGCATCTACACCAAAGAAGTCGAAGACATCAAAGCAGCAGGTCTTTTCAAAGGTGAGGTTCCAATCGTTTCTCCGCAGAGCGCAAAGGTTCAGCTGGAGGACGGCAGAACCGTTATCAATATGTGTGCAAACAACTACCTGGGTCTGGGCGACAACCAGAGACTGATTGACGCTGCAAAGAGAACCTATGATGAAAGAGGCTACGGCGTTGCTTCCGTTCGTTTCATCTGCGGCACCCAGGATATTCACAAACAGCTCGAGAAGAAGATTTCCGGCTTCCTGGGCACCGATGATACCATCCTGTACTCCTCCTGCTTCGATGCAAACGGCGGTCTGTTCGAGACCATCCTGACTGCTGACGATGCAGTTATCAGCGATGAGCTCAACCACGCTTCCATCATTGACGGTGTTCGTCTGTGCAAAGCAAAGAGATTCCGTTACAAAAACAACGACATGGCAGACCTCGAGGCAAAACTCAAAGAGGCTGACGAAGCTGGCGCAAGAATCAAACTGATTGCTACCGACGGCGTATTCTCCATGGACGGTATCATCTGCAACCTGAAGGGCGTTTGCGACCTGGCAGACAAATACAATGCTCTGGTTATGGTCGACGACAGCCATGCAGTTGGTTTCGTAGGTAAACATGGTCGTGGTACTGCAGAGCACTGTGGTGTAGAGGGTCGTGTTGACATCATCACTGGCACCCTGGGCAAAGCACTCGGCGGCGCATCCGGCGGCTACACCTCCGGTCGTAAAGAAATCATCGACCTGCTCAGACAGAGAAGCCGTCCATACCTCTTCTCCAACTCCTTGGCTCCAGCCATCGTAGGCGCAAGCATCGAGATGTTCAATATGCTCGAGGAAAGCACCGAGCTGCGTGACCATCTGGAAGAAACCACCGCTTACTACCGCGATCTGCTGGTAAAAGAAGGCTTCGACATCATCCCTGGCACCCACCCATGCGTACCTGTTATGATGTATGACGAGGTAAAAGCTGCTCAGTTTGCAGAGCGCATGAGAGCAAAAGGCGTTTACGTCGTAGCATTCTCCTACCCGGTTGTTCCAAAGGGCAAAGCAAGAATCCGTACTCAGGTTTGCGCAAGCCATACCAAAGAGGACATCGACTTCATCGTAAAATGCTTCAAAGAAGTAAGAGAGGAAATGGGCTGCTAGTTTCCCGCCTCTGTAAACATAGGAAAAGAGCCATCGACCGTATCGGTCGATGGCTCTTTTCGGTTTATAAAAGAAGTCTTGAGGGAATATCGTTATGAAGCGGCGGGTCGGACGGAATCAGCCGAAGGTCTGGAGGCAGGCATATCCCGACGACGCAGCAGCTTGGCGATGGCACTGACTGCCAACAGCAGCACCAAAGCTCCAATCAGCAGCACGGCAGCCCGTACCGAGAAGGTATCGTCTGTTATCGTCCGCATGGAAGCAATCCCGACAATCAGCAGATAAAATCCGGTAGGAAGATAGCACAAAGGGGAATCAGAGTGTCTGGCAAGATACCATTGACCGACACAGAGAAGGGAAAACAATGCGAGTAATAACAGATTGGACATATTGATACCTCTTTTCCTGATATGATGAGAGTTTACATACAAAGCCTTATGATGATAGAACGAAAGAAGGGGAAAGAAAACTTCAGCAACCAGAAATTTTAGCCGATGCTTTCTGCCATCTTTACAATCTCCTTTTTGTTGACAGGACCGGAAATCAGATAGATGTACCTGCCGTCGTGCCAAATCAGGGAGCAGTGCCCTTCCATGGGACCGCGGAATTTGGTGTAAAGATACGCTTTGTTGCCGTTGACCGAAAGCTGCTCAGAAATGCAGTCCTCGGTATCCAGCGATAAAAAGGTGTTGAGGGTCATGCAGGAGTAGTTGAGCAGATACTCACAGCCGGGACGTTCATAGACGATGTAGCCGTGACCGGTCATAAAGTAGGCAGAGCTTTGGGAAAAGCCGGAAGGGATGTAGGTTGGCTCCATAAAGTCCGATTCATTCAGCTCAGGAATCTGTTCAGGCACATTTCCCAGCATATCCTCGATGTGAAATTCGGTGGCAACCTCGTGGGAACGGACGATGAAGTCGATGACATTGAGCTTGACAGCGTCCACCGAAAAGAAGAGAACGGAAAAGCCTGCCAGAGCAACCACCAGAAAGCTGGCAGCGACACGAACTGTTTTTTGGGTGTATCGAAAAAATCGGGAACGGTTGCGCTTCTTTTGGGTTTGGTCGAGCTGTTGAAAGATTGCCTCATCCAGAGCGGAAAAGTCGGGAGAAGGGAAGGAGCTTTCCTCGTCTTCTCCTTCTGTGTCACCGGAAAGAGGGTCCTCGCAGCCGGTCAGGTGGGAAAAGGCATCTGCCTGCCTGCGGACGTGCTCGACAGCGTGCTGCCGGAGAAGAAGCTGTTCAAACTGCTGGTCGATCAAATGAAGGTCGTCATCCAGAGAGTTTTGTAGCGGCTCCGGTTGATGTTCTGATGATTTCATTTGATTTCTCCCTCCTCTCTCAGATGATAGTTCTTTTTCAGTGACTTGAGCGCCCGATGCACCACCACACGCACGCTGGCGGGCTTGATATTTAGAACCGATGCAATCTCTTCGTCCGACATACTGTACAGATATTTCATCGACAGCACATCGCGGTAGGATTCATGCAGCTGTTCGAGCGCCTGATGGACCTGCTCCTGCTCACAGCGGCGGATGAGCGTCTGCTCCGGGTCGTCGTCGGTGTCGGCAAACAGCTCTTCCAACCCTTCAAAGGGAATCGCCGGATGGCGTTTCTGCTGCCGGTAGAGGGTATAGGAGAGGTTCCTTACCATAATGACGAAATATGCTTTGGCTTTGTTACAGTCTAAGGAGGAAATCAGCTGACTTTTTTCAATGGCTTTTATAAAAACGCTCTGCACCACGTCCTGTGCAAGATGTTCGTCGTGCAGCAGTTTGTAGGCATACCGCCACAAAGGCTCGCGATATTGGCGGTACAGCTGTTCAATTTGTTGCAGGTCACGGTCCTTTTGAAACGGATTCCAAATCGACATCCCTTCATCAGTCCTTTCGGCGATAAAATTCTAAGAACTTAATTACTATTGTAAAGGATACTCTTACGAATTACAATAGTCGTTTTGTAAAAGAATTTGCTCACTTTTTCTACATTTTGTCAAGAATTTGTTCCAAAATAGCAATATGTAAAAATTGAAAGCAGTTACAGGATGTGATATAATAAAACCACCTGTAAACAGGTGTACATGGGTGCTTGAACAGCAGAACAACAATGAAGAGCCGTTGCAATACAGCGGCAGGGAAAGGTGGAACAGTATGGGAATCATCAAAGCAGCAATCAGCTCGATTGGCTCCGGTTTTGCCGATCAGTGGCTGGAATATATTCGAGCAGGAAAAATGGATGATCGAACGGTGATGTCGGCAGGCGTTGCAGTGCGCGGAAGGGACCGCAGGAACGCCAACACCAAGGGCAGCGCAGACTACATCAGTGACGGTTCCCTCATCGAGGTGGGTGTCAACCAGTGTATGCTGCTGGTGGACGGCGGCAGGATTGTCGATTTTACCACCGAGCCGGGCTACTACAAGGTGGACAATCAGGCGACTCCTTCGGCTTTTTCCGGCAGTTTTTCCCAGGCGTTGGAGGAAAGTTTTGATCGCCTGCGCTTTGGCGGTGTGCCGTCCCGCTCGCAAAAGGCATATTTCATCAATCTTCAGGAGATCAAGGGAATTGCTTTTGGTACACCGACACCCATCAACTATTTTGACAGCTTTTACAATGCGGAGCTTTACCTGCGCACCAATGGCTATTTCTCCATCCGTATCACCGACCCGATTCGCTTTTATGCTGAGGCGATCCCGCACGACCGGGATATGGTCACCATCGAGGACATCCAGAAGCTGTATGTAGCGGAATTTCTGACCGCCTTCCAGACCGCAGTCAATCGGATGTCGGTGGATGGCATCCGCATCTCCCATGTCACCTCCAAAGCGATGGAACTGGCAAAATATATGGGTGAGGTGCTGGACGAAAGCTGGAAGGAAAAGCGGGGGATGTCCATCGAGTCGGTGGGCATCAATTCTATCTCCTACGATGAACAGTCCAAAAAGCTGATTGATATGCGCAATCAGGGTGCGATGCTCTCCGACCCGACCATCCGCGAAGGCTATGTGCAGGGTGCAGTAGCGCGCGGTATGGAAGCAGCCGGTTCCAATCGGGCGGGCGCCTCGGTCGGTTTTATGAATATGAATATGGGTATGCAGCAGGGCGGAGGCTTTGTGGCAGCAGCCAGCCGTGCAAACCAGGTGCAGCAGAATCTGGAGGCGCAGTCCCGAACGGCAGACCGCCAGACGGATGGCTGGGTGTGCAGCTGCGGAGCGCACAACACCGGTAAATTCTGCACCGAGTGTGGAAAGCCCAAGGCGGACCCATCCTCGTGGGTGTGCAGCTGCGGGACCCGCAACACCGGAAAATTCTGCATGGAATGTGGAAAACCTAAGCCATCCGGCTCGGTTTGTCCGCAGTGCGGATGGTCGGGCAGCACAGTGCGGTTTTGTCCCGAGTGCGGAGCAAAATTGAGCTAGGCGCAGGATAGAAAAGGAGGACAAGGTATGGAGGCTGTGGTCTATCAATGTCCCAACTGCGGCGCACCGCTGGAATTTAACAGCGAAACCCAGCGCTGGGACTGCAAATTCTGCTTGAGCTCCTTTGAAAAAGAGCAGCTGGAGCAGATAACCGACGAGCAAAAGAAAAAGGAGGAAGAAGAGCAGCAGGAGCAGCCGGCAGGCGGACAGATGTGCTACCACTGTCCTAACTGCGGCGCGCAGCTGATCACCGACGACAGCACTGTTGCGACCTTCTGCACCTTCTGCGGCAGTCCGACGGTGCTGGCAGGGCGGCTGGAGGACAGCTTTGAGCCAAAGCGTCTGATTCCTTTTAAGCTGGACAAAAAAGCGGCAGAGGAGGCGCTGTTTGCCCTGTGCCGCAAGAAGCTGCTGCTGCCGAAGGATTTTACCAGCAAGGCGCACATCGAAAAGGTGACCGGTATCTATGTTCCCTTCTGGCTGCACGATTGCTATGTCAACGCTTCGCTGCACGCACAGGGCAACCGTGTATCGGTCAGGGTGCGCGGCGATACCGAGTACACCCGAACCGATGTCTACGACGTTGTGCGCGAAGGAGCGCTGACCTACCACAATCTGCCGACCGATGCCTCTAAAAAGATGGACGATGCGATGATGGATGCGTTGGAACCGTTTTCCTTTCGGGAGCTGCGCAAATTTGATATGTCCTACCTGTCGGGGTATTTCGCACAGCGATATGATGCGGACAAATCCAGCTGCTATCAGCGGATGAAGGAGCGCATCGAGGAAAGTGCCGAGCAGCAGCTGCGCAAAAGCTGTACCGGCTATGCAGTGCTGAATGTGCTTTCGCATACGGCAGACATCATCAAATCGACCGACGAATATGTCATGCTGCCGGTGTGGCTGCTGTACACCCGCTACCACGGAAAGGATTACCTGTTTGCGATGAACGGACAGACCGGCAAGATGGTGGGCGATCTGCCGTTGAGCTGGCTGCGGGCAGCAGGTTTGACCGCCCTGATTACAGCAGTCATCACCCTGCTGGGTACGATAGGAGGGCTGCTGTTATGCTAAAACGGATACAAGGATGTTGTTTTACTCTGCTCGTGCTGCTGCTCTTCTGCTGTCCGATGTCGGTGTCAGCGGCAGGTACAGTGGAGGCAGCTGCCTGGGCAAAGGTGGAGGACGACGCACAGCTGTTGGACGAGCAGCAGCTTGAGCAGCTTCAGACACAGGCACAGCAGCTGGCAGATCAAACCGGCTTCATCGTCTTTATCAAAACTACCACCTCCACCGGCGGGCTGGAGGTGCGCCGGTACCTTGCGGACCAGTATGAGCTGGCAGGCGGAAGCGACAGCCAAAAAGCCATCCTGCTGGGTATCGACATGGGCGGCAGAGAGGTCGCGGTGGCAACGCCGCAAGCATCAGAGGATTATTTTCCGGTCAAAAAGACCAATGCGATGGTGGACAGCGTCCTTGACCCTTTGGGGGACGGCAATTACCAGCGGGCGATGGAAATTTTTCTTGCACAGGCAGAGGAAACCATCGTCAACTACGGGGTCAAGCCGGTGGGTAAAATCGTGGGTGTTTCGCTGGGTGTGGGTGCAGTGGTCGCCCTGATCAGCGTCGGCACCTTGGTCTGGATGCACCCGCGCATTGAAGGCAGCGCCGTCAGCGCCTCCCGCTATATGGGCAAAAACCGGATCCAACTGCACCGCAGGGAGGACCGCTTTGTCCACAGCTTTACCACCAGAAGGACGATTCAAAGGGATAACGGCAGCTCCGGTTCCTCCGGCGGCAGTTTTTCCAGCTCGTCGGGCGGCAGTTACAGCGGCAGCTCCGGGAAATTTTAACAGAAAAAAGAGCCTGATGGATTTTTCCATCAGGCTCTTTTGGGTTTTGAGTTTCAATCAGCGTTTTTTCTTTTTGCCGGAGATGACCAGCAGGACAACGATCACGATGGCAGAAACGACCAGCAGACCGATGACCAGCGGGACCATGTTGTTATCGCCGGTGTTCGGGTTGCTTGCTGCAAATGCAACAGGAGTCAGTGCAAAAAAGGAAGCTGCAAAGGCAGAAAGAAACGTCAAAAGACGAGCTGCGATTTTACGCATGGGTAACGCATCCTTTCTCTTTGAATTTTTACAGTACCCTCATTATAGCGCCATATTCTACCAGTGTCAAGACTTTGCGACAGAAAATACAGCGAAAGTACGGCGGCTGTCAAAACAGAGCGGCTGTCAGCGGATACCGTAGACGGTGCAGGCGTTGGCAAAGGTTTGGTCAGCAAGCTGCTGTGGTTCTACGCCCTTGATTTCTGCCAATTTTTGTGCCATCTGAGTCAGCATGGTCGAGTCGCACCGCTTGCCGCGGAACGGCTCAGGAGCCATGTAAGGGCAGTCGGTTTCAATCAGCAGGCGGTCGAGAGGAACCTCTGCGGCAGCTTCTACCGCCCGACGGGCATTTTTGAAGGTGATGACACCGGTGAAGCCGATGTACATCCCCAGCCGCAGCATCTCCTTTGCGACCTCTGCCGAGCCGGAAAAGCAGTGCACGATGCCCTTGGGACGGTATTTGTTGAGCAGTTCCAGTGTGTCCTGGTGGGCATCCCGATTGTGGATGATGACCGGCACGTCCAAATCCTTGGCAAGGGCGAGCTGCTCTTCAAAAATTTTGCGCTGGACATCCCGCGGAGAGGCATCGTCGTAGTAGTAATCCAGTCCGATTTCTCCTAAAGCCATCGCTTTTTCGTAGGAAAGCTGACGGGCAATGACGTCCAGATATTCCCGGGAATTTTGTGCGGCGATTTCCGCTGCCTGGTCCGGGTGGATGCCGATGGAGCAGTAGATAAAGGGATATTGTTTGGCAAGCTCGATGCCGGCTAGGTTGGCATGGGTGGTGTTGCCGACGTTCATAATAGCGCGCACGCCATGCTCTGCCATCGAGCCCAGCAGCGCATCGCGGTCCTCGTCAAAGCGTGGGTCATCATAGTGTGCGTGGGAATCAAAAATATTTTGCATAAAGGGACCTCCTTGCAAGTGATGGTAAAGGATTAGTTTATGTGGTATAATCAAAGGAAAAAAGAGGAAGAGGGCAAGCTATGAATCAAATATCGTCTACACGTCAACTGCATTATGACCTGCTGCGGATTTTTGCAAGCTTTATGGTGGTCATGCTGCACGTCAGCGCATTTTACTGGGATAAAATACAGCCGCAGACAGAACAATGGAGGGCACTGAATCTGTTTGACAGCGCGGTCAGAAGCTGTGTCCCGCTGTTCTTTATGCTCAGCGGTGCATTTCTGCTGGCAAAGGAACTGCCGCTCAACAAGCTGCTGGGGAAAAATGTCCTGCATTTGGCAGTTGTCTGGTTGGTTTGGTCGGTGCTGTATGCAGTAGATGCCATCGGGCTGCCTGCCTTTTTTCACGCGGATGCCGGTCAGATTTTTACAGCGGTGGTCAATGGAAAATATCATCTGTGGTTTTTACCCAAAATGATTGAGGTTTATCTGATGGTTCCACTGTTGTACGCCGGTACAAGGATGAAAGAGGGAAAAGGGTTGTATTATCTTCTGGTGCTGTTTGGTTTGTTTGGGATTCTCAAATCCACCCTTACGGTTTTTGTGTATCCGAATCCCTCGATACAGGTGCTGCTCAAAACCAAACTGCCCAATTTAGCTTTTTATTCAGGGTATTTTCTGCTGGGATATTTTCTGGAGCATCGCTGGAAGAAAAAAATTCCAAGCCGGTGGCTGCTGCTGACACTGCTGGGCAGCATCGCTGTTTTTACCCTGCTCGGACAGATGGATGCCATTCAGAAAGGACAGCCCGCAGGTATTTTTTATGGGTATTTTTGCCTTCCGGTTTGTCTGGAGGCAATATGCCTGTTTTTACTGTTTAAAAATATCGGAGCAGAAAGAGTACAGGGAAGGTGGTCAGGGAGAGTTGCCTTTGTTTCAAAAGCCACCATGGGAATCTACCTGCTTCATCCGTTTGTTTTGGAACGTCTGGATCGTGCCGGAATCAACAGCTTGACTTGGAATACCTGGTGTGCAGTTCCGTTGGTTACCCTTTTGACTTTCTCAGTTTGTCTTGGAATCAGCACAGTTCTTTTGAAGCTTCCACTTGTAAAAAAGATGCTGTGATTAAAAGGTTAAATCAGATCAACCGACGAATTTTCCAGCACGTTGGGAAGAAGCGTGTAGAGGTTGCATCTGCACAGGCGGTCAAAGTGCTGTTTTAGCTGCAAAAAAGCACTCCATTTTTCGAGAGAAAGATCGTTGATCCCGTGGCGCAGCGCCACATCCACCAGCCTTTTTTCCAGGATGCAGGCTCCGCTTGGCAGCGAAAGGGCATCGCACAGCTGAATCAGCCGGTCGTAGTTGTCATACGAGCAGCTGTCCAGAAAGCGCTGCAAAAAGGCAAGCTGCTGCTTTGAACAGTCAAAGCTTCCCTGAAAGGCGCGGATGTTCTTGAGCGGGAAGGAGTGGGTCAGACAAATGCGGGCGATTGTTGGCTGACCAAGTTCATTCATGCGGTCATACCCGTCAAAGATGTGGCGGATTCCACTGACACCGGCAGCTCGTCCGATGTCGTGCAGCAATCCCATCGTGTAGGCGGTGTCCGGGTTGATGCAGTCAGTGTGCTCGGCAATCCGTCGGGCGTTTTCTGCTACCGAACGGCTGTGTTCGACCCACGGACCGGGATTTTTCTGATAAGCGGTCTGTAGTTGTTCATTTGCCTGTTGGATGGTGAGCATTTGGAGCAACTCCTTTCTTCTAAAAACGGAAAAGGGTCTTTTTAGAACAATCGCGCAAGGGAAGACCCTTGCGCGAAAGGAAGTTATCTTAATTTACAGCCGTTCGGGATAGAGTCGTCCACAAAGATGACACGAACGGTTTTTTCATCGAGGTCGGTTGCCAGAATCATGCCGTAGGATTCCTCGCCGCACAGCTTGGCAGGCTTGAGGTTTGCAACGACAATCACCTTTTTACCGATCAGGTCCTCCGGTTTGTACCAGGGAGCGATGCCGGAAACGACCTGTCTGCCGCCTTCAAAGCCGTCGTCCAGCTGGAGCTTGAGCAGCTTCTTTGCACGCTTGATTGGCTCGCAGGATTTGACCTGTGCGACCCGCAGATCAATTTTACCAAACTGCTCAATGTCGGTCAGTTCAGCGACACCTTCATATTTTGGCAGCTGTGGGTGAGCGGCTGCCTGCTGGGCTGCCAGCTCTTCCAGCTCCTTCTGCATATCAATGCGAGGGAAGAGGGTTGCGCCCTTGTGTACGGTCACATCCTTTGGCAGAACGCCGTATCTGCCGGCATTTTCATAGGAAACATCTTCTGCACAAGCGCCGATCTGCTGTGCAATCTTCTCTGCACTTTCCGGCATGAACGGAGTGAGCAGGGCAGCGGATACACGCAGCGATTCCAGCAGATTATACAGTACGCAGGCTAAGCGGGCTTTCTGGCTTTCATCCTTGCCCAGCGCCCACGGAGCGGTTTCGTCGATATATTTGTTGGTGCGGGAGATGACCTTGAACACCTCTGCCAGCGCATTCTGGAAGGCATAGTGCTCCATCTGCTCCTCATACTTTTCACGCAGGGAGGAAATCATGCCGACCAGCTCTTCGTCGATTGGGTCAGCCTGATGCTCGGCAGGAAGGGTGCCGCCGAAGTATTTTTCCACCATCGAAACCGAGCGGGAGAGCAGGTTGCCCAAATCGTTTGCAAGGTCGATGTTGATGCGGCTGATGAGCGCCTCGTTGGAGAAGTTGCCGTCCGAGCCGAATGGGAATTCCCGCAGCAGAAAGTAGCGCAGCGCATCCACGCCGTAGCGTTCTGCCAGCACATACGGGTCTACCACGTTGCCCTTGGATTTGCTCATCTTGCCGCCGTCCAGCAGCAGCCAGCCGTGACCATAGACGTGTTTTGGCAGCGGCAGGTCGAGCGCCATCAGGATAGCAGGCCAGATGATGGAGTGGAAGCGAACGATCTCCTTGCCGACAAAGTGGACATCTGCCGGCCAGAATTTATCGAAATCGTGGTAGCGGTCGTTCTCATAGCCCAGCGCGTTGATGTAGTTGGAAAGTGCGTCGATCCAAACATATACGACGTGTCCCGGGTCAAAATCAACCGGTACACCCCAGCTGAAGGAGGTACGGGAAACGCACAGGTCCTCCAGACCGGGTTTGATGAAGTTATTGATCATCTCGTTGACGCGGCTGCGTGGCTGCAAAAAGTCGGTGTTTTCCAGCAGGTCTTGGATGCGGTCAGCATACTTGGAAAGACGGAAGAAGTAAGCCTCTTCCTCGGCGTCTACGACCGGGCGTCCGCAGTCCGGGCATTTGCCGTCCACCAGCTGGGTCTCGGTCCAGAAGGATTCGCAGGGCTTGCAGTATTTGCCGACATACTTGCCTTTGTAGATGTCTCCTTTTTCGTACAGCTTTTTGAAGATTTTCTGTACCGAAAGTTCGTGGTAGTCATCGGTGGTGCGGATGAAGCGGTCGTTGGAAATGTTCATCAGCTTCCACAAATCCAAAACGCCGCGTGGACCCTCGACGATGTTGTCTACAAACTGTTTAGGGGTGACACCGGCTTCCTTTGCCTTGTCCTCGATTTTCTGACCGTGCTCGTCGGTGCCGGTCAGGAACATAACATCATAGCCCTGCAAGCGTTTGTAGCGAGCCATTGTGTCGGTGGCTACAGTGCAGTAGGTGTGACCGATGTGCAGTTTATCCGATGGATAATAGATCGGCGTGGTGATATAAAATGGTTTTTTCTGATTTTCGTCCATATCGTTTTGTCCTCCTGTCTATCAATACCGCAATGGTAAATCATAAAATAAAGATACACGACAAAATTATAGCATTATTTGTCCTTAAACTCAATGCCCTGTCCCCAATTCCTTGTAAATGAAAAAGGAATTGGGGACAGGGCATTGAGTATTTTCGTTTTGGACTCTCCTGTCAAAGCGGATTGTGGGCGTTTGCCGAACAAAAGGATGCACAGGGATGTCAAGCGGTTTACTCGATATTGGAAAACTCCCGCCTTATTCGATTCTGACCTTCACAGGACCCACGCGCAAGTTTCCGGCACCCTCCACCGTGTACCATCTGCCGGCAGGTAATTGGATGGTTTGGGATACACCATGCGTGATATATCCGATGAGATACTCCTCGCCGGTTTCTGTGTCTGTAAACACGACGTCGGTATCACAATCACCGCTGACCTTTACGGTTTGGAACAAGGGCTGTATCTGCTCGTTTTTTTTCTCCTCGCTGCCGGAGAGGGTGAAGGTGTGCGCCCTTTGGAAAGCGGTCCAGGAAAGAATGCTGCCAAGCAGAAGGAGAGCAGTCAACAGGAGCCACCATTTCTTTTTCATCAGAACACCTCCATTTTATTGTGCTGCCTTTATTATACAGAATCTTTCTGCGGGGGAAAAGTACGGAGCAAAATTTTTATAAAATCGTTACAAATATTTCATCTCACCAATTTAAAAAGAAAGCATAGGATAGAGGGAAACCGTTTCATACACGTTTAAGAATGGAAAGGAGCCGCTGTTATGAATTTAAAAAACTATCAGATTACCGTAGGAGAGGTGCTGCAAAATCCACAGGCAAAGGCGATGCTGCAAAAGGAGCTGCCTATGGTGATGCGTCACCCGATGCTGCCGATGGCAAATGCCATTCCTTTAAAGGATGTTATCCATTATGCGGGCGGCTATGTGTCCCAAAGAAAGATGCAGAATATCCTCGACCAGCTGTCCAGGCTGTAAGGTTTTCTGTCAGAATTTGCCGATAAAAAAGGAAGGTTCAAGATGACCAAAGAACATTTATCGGCGATTTGTGCAGTAAATGATAAAAAATGATGGAAAATCTGCCAGGATGGGCTTTTAAAATGGTGAAAAATGGTGTAAAATAAAAGGAAGAAATCAGAAAAAACTTTCAACTACTTGGATGAAGGGGTGTGCGGGATGTCCTTCAATGCGTTTGTGGGCGGTGTGCAGCCGGGCGGATTGACCAATGATTTTGAAGTCAAGCTGCTGGTGTGCTATCTGCTGGACAGCCTCAAACAGCCGCTGTTGTTTGAGCAGCTGGGTGAAATCTTTCAGAACACCGGCTTGGTGAATTATTTTGAATTTGTGGAAGCGGTCAGCGAATTGGAGCGCACCGGGCAGCTGACCAGCTCGATACAGGATGGACAGCAGCAGCTTGCTTTGACCGAAAGCGGCACTGTTACCGCACAGACTTTCTATAAGACGATTCCCAAAAGCGCTCGGGAGAAGGCTTTGGAAGAGGCAAAGCGCCTGATGGAAATCCAACGGTGTATGGACAAGGTGGAAATCACCTTTGCTCCGGCAACGGACGGATGGACATTGCGGGTGGTGCTGCGGGACATCGGCTCTGACCTGTTGGATATGAGCGTCTTTCTGCCCACCGAAGGCGAGTGCCTGCGGGTAAAACAGCAGATTGAAAGTGACCCGACTTCCTTTTATTCCCGCGTACTGGGACTGCTGATGCAGGAATGATTGTTATAAAGATAGTAGAAAGCCGACCGCACAGATTGTTGCGGTCGGCTTTGTTTGTTGTTTTACAAAGGATGACAGGGGATTATTCTTCACCTTCGGCAGGCTTGGCAGTTTCATCGGTTTGACCTTCGGCAGATTCAGACGTTTCACTACCTTCGGTAGGTGTGGTTGATTCACCGTCTTTGTTTTCGACAGGTTCGGTGGTTTCAGCATCTTTGCCGGTGGTAGGTTCAGTGGTTTGGGTCTGTGCCGGTGTGGTTTCACTTGGAGCTGCTCCAGCATTAACAACTTCCAATGCTTTTTTCAGCTGTGGGTCGGTATTTTCATCAAGGGTATCAAACATGGCTTGCTGCTCCTCGGTCAGTGCGACCTCGTAATCCGGTTTGATTCCCACGCCATCGTAGTTTGCACTCTTAGGCGGATTGTACTGGGCGATGGTGATGCGGATGGCAGAGCCGTCCTTGAGCGAGTGGGTAACCTGCATAACGCCCTTGCCGTAGGTGTTGGTGCCCACCGATTTTGCAACATTGTAGTCGCGCAGTGCCTGGGTGAACAGCTCGGCAGCACTGGCAGTGTTTTCGTTGGTCAAAACTGCCATCGGCAGATCAATGCAGTTGGCATCGGAGTTGCCCAGCACCTCGGTGGAGCCATCACGGTAGGTTGCAGTGGCAATGACCCCTTCCGGCAAAAGCATATCCAGCATTTTGATGGCAGGGTCCACAAGACCGCCGGTGTTGTTGCGCAAATCGAAGATGAGCGACTGTGCACCCTGGTTGCCGACCAGATTTTCCAGTGCCTTTTTGAACTGGTCATAAGTATTCTCGTTGAAGTCGGTGATTTTGACATAACCGGTGGTGCCAATCATATGGGAATAGATGGTTGGGGTCACAACGACCCGTCGGGTGATTTCGGCAATCTCACGGTCTTTGTTGTCGCTGCGGACAGTCAGGCTGAGCTTGGTGCCTGCTTGTCCGCCGATTTCGGTGATAGCACTTTCATAGGTGTCGGCGGTAACGTCGATGTCGTTGACTTTGACAATCAGGTCGCCGGCTTTGATCTGAGCATCCTCTGCCGGAGAGTCGGGATAGACCTCGTTGACCTGAATAAAGCCGCTTTCACTTTTAGAAGCGCGGATGCCGATGCCAACCAGCTTGCCTGCATCCTCCTGCTGGCGTTTGGCGTAGTCAGAGGCGGAATAGTAGGCGGCATAGCGGTCAGAGAGTCCGGCGATATATCCGACGGAAAGATAGTCATTCAGATTATTTTCGTCGATGGTGCCATAGTAATTTTTGCGGACATAGCTGTCTATCTCCGCCAGCTTATCATACATTGCTTCCCGCTCGGAAATGTTGGTAACAGTGGTGGAAAAGGTTTGGCGGGAAAAAATCATCGTAATGGAAAAGGTGACGGCTGTGACGATGAGCATGAGCGCAAGAGCTGCGCCAAGAGAGATTTTTTTATTCATAGCAAGAACTCCTACCTGTAAAATTAAGAAACTCAAAGGTATAAATATGATAACCTATTTATTTTACCACAGAATTTTGTATTTTAAAACAGTCTGTAAAGGATTTTGTAAAAAAATGCAGACCGTCTCCTTTTGCAGGTTGCGAAAAGAAGGAAAAAGCGATATAATAAAAAGAAAGAAAATACCCTTTTGTCAATTTCAATCGGGAGGGAAACGATATGATGAAAAAAGCATGGCAGGAAAAAAACTTTTCCGTACTGGCAGCGGTAACTGCCACCGCAGCAACTGCGGCAATGATTGCACTGCTTTGTGCAAAATCGGTGCGGGTGCTGTTTAAAATGGACAAGGCTTTGAGCATTTATATCCGGCAAAACGATCCGCGCAGACAGAAAAAGCAGGACGAAGATGAGGAAATTGTTGGCATTTAATAGACCGGCGGATCGCAGGGGTCATCGCTTCTTTACAGAAGAACCTTATACAAAATAACTAAAAAAAAGTAAAATTTCCGTTGAGGTTTGACGGATGGACAGTAGACTTTTCCAAAAGAATTGGGTATACTGTTCTGTAAAGAAATCCAATGCAGATTTATTTGCTGCAAAGGAGGACCATTACCAACGATCCTGAAAGCAAATCCTTTAAGACGGTCCCGTGAGGCTGGCAAGGTAGTTTGATGGAAGTAGCCATTTTCCAAAGTAAGGCAGAAGAAAAAACTTTGGGGAGCCGAACTGTGATTCGGAAAGGGAAAGCATGGGGATAAAATGATCCGAAAAACGCTTTCCTTTGTGAATTGGTGAACAATCAGCTGTCTGCTGTCCGTAAGGGCGCAGGCAGCTTTTTTTATTGCCTTAGGCAAGGCGGAAAAACAGTGTGGGGAGGATGGATATGCTGGTCGAAAAGACCCAGATCATGGACCAGAAGGCGATGTCGCGGGCAATCACCCGCATCTCCTTTGAAATCATCGAGCGCAACAAGGGCGCGGGGAATCTTTGTATTGTCGGTATCGTGACCCGCGGCGCACAGCTGGCACAGCGGGTGGCAAAGCGCATTTATGAGCTGGAGGGTACTCAGGTAGAGGTCGGGGTGCTGGATGTCACTGCTTACCGCGATGACAAACGCCAGGATCAGCCTGCACAGGACCGAACCTGTCTGCCTTTTTCGGTGGAGGGAAAACAGATTATCCTGGTGGACGATGTCATCTACACTGGCAGGACGGTGCGGGCAGCAATGGATGCCATCCTCCAACGCGGCAGGGCGCGCAGCATTCAGTTGGCGGCGCTGATTGACCGAGGACACCGGGAACTGCCGATTCGAGCGGATTATGTGGGAAAGAATCTGCCGACCTCGCGGGATGAATTTGTCAAGGTGATGGTTGCCGAGCACGACGGCGAAGACCAGGTGGTCATCTGCGAGGAAAGAGTGCAGGAATCGATATGAGCGATAAGAGGGGATGTTGTAAGTGGAAAAATTACTGATTACAAACGCAAGGGTCATCGACCCATCCTGCCAGCCGGCGATGGACTTTGTCGGGGACATCCTGATCGAAGGGGAGCGCATTGCAAAGGTAGGTGCTCATTTAAAAGACAGCCCGATTGCACAGGGTGCAAAGCTGCTGGATGCCGGCGGACTGTGCGCAGCTCCCGGCTTTCTGGACATCCATGTCCATCTGCGTGACCCGGGATTTACCCATAAGGAGGACATCCTGACCGGATGTCGGGCAGCTGCGGCAGGCGGTGTGACCGGTGTCTGCTGTATGCCGAACACAAAACCCGTTACCGATTGCCCGGAGGTGCTCTCTTATATTCTGGAGCGTGCAAAACAGGCGGATGCAAGGGTTTACCCCATCGCTTCCATCACCACCGGAATGAAGGGTGAACAACTCAACGACATTGCAGCGCTGCACGCAGCGGGCGCTGTGGCAGTCAGCGATGACGGACGTCCGGTGGAAAACGGCGGTATGATGCTCAAAGCGCTCCGTCGGGCATACGACGCAGGGGTGCCGGTCATCAGCCATTGTGAAGACCTGACCATCATCGATGGCGGCATCATCAACGAGGGAGAGGTTTCCCGCCGCTTGGGTGTCAAGGGAATGGACCGCGCCAGCGAGGACAGCATCACCGCGCGGGAAATCGTGCTGGCAGAAAGCTCCGGCACCGCCATCCACATCGCCCATGTCAGCACAAAAGGTTCGGTACAGCTGATTCGGGAGGCGAAAGCCAGAGGAGTCAAGGTGACCTGCGAAACCGCTCCGCACTATATGATGATGACCGACCGGCTGCTGGAAAGCAGGGATGCAAACTTCCGCATGAACCCGCCGCTGCGCGAGGAAGAGGACTGCCAGGCGGTCATCGAAGGAATTTTTGATGGAACCATCGACGCCATCGTTACCGACCATGCTCCGCACGCCGCAGAAGAAAAGGAAGATTTTTTAAAGGCGCCAAACGGCATCGTCGGACTGGAAACCAGCTTTGCCGCTGCCTGCACCGTCCTGGTGCATCAGCAGGGCATGGGTCTGCTGGAGCTGGTGCGCCTGATGAGCACCAACCCTGCCAACCTGCTGCGCCTGCCGGGAGGAACCCTGCGGGAAGGCAGTCTTGCGGACATCGTGCTGTTTGACCCGAACCTGGAGTGGACGGTGGATGCACAGCAGCTGCACAGCAAGAGCCGCAACACCCCATTTGATAAAATGAAGTTGACCGGCAGGGTGGTCAAGACCATCCTGGGCGGTAAAGTGGTATATGAACTGTAAAATCAACTGCAAGAGAAGATAAGACGGAGGAAGCAAAAGATGAAAAGACTGATTGAGAAGATTGCACAGATGCAGAACCCAAGCGTAGTGGGACTGGATTCGCTGCTCGACTATATCCCGCAGCACATCAAGGACGAAAAGTTTGAGCAGTACGGCGACAGCTTTGATGCGGCAGCACAGGCAATCCTGGAGTACAACAAAGCCATCATCGACGCTATCTGCGACATCGTTCCGGCTATCAAGCCACAGGCAGCCTACTATGAGCTGTACAGCTGGCAGGGAATGTGGGCGCTGTCCGAAACCGTTCGCTATGCACAGAGCAAGGGCATGATCGTCATCATGGACGGCAAGCGCAACGACATCGGTTCGACCATGCAGGCGTATGCCAAGGCGCATCTGGGCACCACCGCTCTGCGCGACCAGCAGCAGGCTGCCTTCGGTTCGGATATGCTGACCGTCAACGGCTATCTCGGCTCGGACGGTATCGAACCGCTGCTGCCAATCTGCGACGAGAAGGACAAGGGCATCTTTGTACTGGTGAAAACCTCCAATCCTTCCTCCGGCGAGCTTCAGGACCAGAAGATCGGTGACAAGACCATCTATGAGACGATGGGCGCTATGTGTGAAAGCTGGGGAGAAAAGACCGAGAATCATTACGGCTATTCCCGCGTCGGCGCAGTAGTAGGCGCGACCTATCCGCAGCAGCTGGAGGAGATGCGTCAGAAGATGCCGCACACCTTCTTCCTGGTGCCGGGCTACGGCGCACAGGGCGGAGGAGCCAAGGACGTAGCGGGCGCATTTGACAAAAACGGTCTGGGCGCTGTGGTCAACTCCTCCCGTGCCATCCTGACCGCATGGAAAAAAGCGGGCACCGACGGCAAGGATTTTGCACAGCAGGCAAGAGCGGCTGCCATCACCATGAGAGAGGACATCATGGGCGTGGTAGGAAAAATCAGCCTGTAAAATTTTTTTGCTGAACAAATAACTTTTCAATAGAAAACCAAGACAAAGGATATGGAGGTTTTAAGCGTATGGATATTTTTAACAACGCGCAGAAAGCGTGGCTGCTGCTTGAGGACGGAACGCTGTATGAGGGCTATGGACTGGGCTGTGCCGAGGACACCGTCGGCGAGCTGGTGTTCAACACCAGCGTGGTAGGCTATCAGGAGATTTTGACCGACCCGGCAAACGCCAACAATATCGTTGTGGAAACTTTCCCGCTGACCGGCAACTACGGCGTCAACCGCGAGCATGACCTGCACGACAGCATCACTGCAAAGGGTTGGGTAGTGCGTGAATGGTGCGCACAGCCATCCAACTTCCGCTGCGAGGGCAGGATCGACGAATATCTGGAGCAGAAAAAAATCAGTGCCATCTTTGATTTGGACACCCGCGCCATCACCAGAAAGCTGCGCGACGGCGGGGTGCAGAATGCGCTGATTACCAGAAAAGACCCGACAGGCAATATCGCCCAGCTGACCGAGCAGCTGAAAAACCATCAGAAACCCATGCCGGCATGGGTCGATTACAAGGAAACCTTCACCTTTGAAAAGCTGGATGCAAAATATAACATCACCATGGTAAACTATGGGATTCGTAAAGACGTCATCGCTGCTTTGATGGCAAGAGGCTGCCGCGTGACGGTCGTTCCGTCCTGCTGCACCGAAAAGCAGGTGCTGGACACCCAACCGGATGCAGTCGTTCTGTGCGGCGGCGCAGGTCTGGAGGAGCTGCGCACCAGCTACGACCAGCAGGAAAATGCAATCGACGCTGCACAGGAAACGGTTGCTGCCCTGATGAAGAGCGGCGTGCCGATGCTGGGCATCGACCTGGGACATCAGCTGATGGCACTGGCAATGGAGGGCAGCGTGGAGAAGATGCACTGCGGTCACCGCGGAGCAAACTGCCCGGTCACCGAACTTGCCAGCGGCAGGACCTTTATCACCTCCCAGAACCACGGCTACATCGTCAAGGACGTTCCGGCGTGCGCTGTGGTCAGCCACCTCAATTCCAACGACAAGACCTGTGAAGGACTGGAATACCCGCAGATGAAAGCACTCTCGGTGCAGTTTATCCCGGAATCGGAAATCGGCATGAAAAACTTCGACGGAATCTATGAGAGATTTCTTTCGATGATTAAATAGTTTGTTGTGGGAACAGAAATTTTGGATTCGTTTTTAAGAAAGGTTGATAGCTATGCCGTTAAGACAGGATATTAAAAAAGTACTGGTCATCGGTTCCGGTCCGATCATCATCGGTCAGGCAGCCGAGTTTGACTACGCAGGCACCCAGGCGTGCCGCGCCCTCAAGGAGGAGGGTCTGGAGGTTGTTCTGATCAACTCCAACCCGGCTACCATCATGACCGATAAAGCGATGGCAGACCATGTATACATCGAGCCGCTGAACATCGATGTGGTCAAAAGGGTCATCGAGCTGGAAAAACCGGACAGCGTGCTGTCCACTTTGGGTGGTCAGACCGGTCTGACCTTCTCGATGCAGCTGGCAAAAGAAGGCTTTTTGGAAGAGCATAATGTAAAGCTGCTGGGCGCTAATCCGCTGACCATCGACAAGGCAGAGGACCGCCAGATGTTTAAAGACACCATGGAAAAGATTGGGGAGCCATGTATCCCGTCCAAGGTTGTCAACACCGTGGAGGATGGTCTTGCCTTCATCGAAAAGATTCAGTACCCGGTCATCATCCGTCCGGCGTTCACCATGGGCGGTACCGGCGGCGGTATCGCATACAATGAGGCAGAGTTCCGCGAGATTGCAGGCAACGGTTTGCGTCTGTCTCCAATTACCCAGATTCTGGTAGAGAAGTGCATCTCCGGCTGGAAAGAGATCGAATTTGAGGTCATCCGTGACTCTAAAGGCAACATCATCACCGTCTGCTCGATGGAAAACGTGGACCCGGTCGGCGTACACACCGGCGACTCGATCGTCGTTGCACCGGCAGTCACCCTTTCTCCGGCAGAATTTTCCATGCTGCGCAAGGCTGCTCTGAACATCGTGGAGGAGCTGGGTGTAGAAGGCGGCTGTAACTGTCAGTTTGCCCTGCATCCAACCTCGATGGACTATGCTGTAATCGAGGTAAACCCGCGTGTATCCCGTTCCTCGGCTCTGGCTTCCAAAGCGACCGGCTACCCGATTGCAAAGGTTGCTACCAAAATTGCCATCGGCTACACCCTGGATGAAATCATCAACGCCGTCACCGGCAACACCTACGCCTGCTTCGAGCCTTCGGTGGATTACCTGGTTGTCAAGTTCCCGAAATGGCCATTCGATAAATTCGTATACGCAAAACGCACCCTGGGCACCCAGATGATGGCAACCGGCGAGGTCATGTCCATCGGCACCTGCTTTGAAAGCGCTATGATGAAGGCGGTCCGCTCGGTAGAGCTGGGACTGGACAGCTTCAACCTGCCCAAATTTGCAGACAAGACCAAGGAAGAGCTGCTCGAGCTGCTGCACAACTGCGACGACGAGAGAATCTTCTGCGTCTATGAAGCGCTCAAGAAGGGCATCACACCGGAGGAGATCCATGCTATCACCATGATCGACTGCTGGTTTATCAACAAGCTGGACAACCTGAGAAAAACCGAAGCGGAGCTGGCAAGCTGCACCGAGCTCAGTGAGCAGCTGTACCTGCGTGCAAAGAAGTACGGCTATCTGGACAGCACCATCGAGCGTTTCTCCGGCAAGAAGGTAGAGCATCACAGAAAAGGCGTTTACAAGATGGTAGACACCTGCGCTGCAGAATATAAGGCACAGACCCCATACTTCTACTCGACCTACGACGAGGAGAACGAGGCAGAGGAATTCATCAACGAGCACAACTCGGAGAAGAAGAAAATTCTGGTATTCGGCTCCGGTCCAATCCGTATCGGTCAGGGTATCGAGTTTGACTACTGCTCGGTACACTGCGTATGGGCGCTGAAAAAGCTGGGCTACGAGGCTGCGATTGCCAACAACAACCCGGAAACCGTTTCCACCGACTTTGATACCGCTGACCGTCTGTACTTTGACCCGCTGACTCCAGAGGACGTGGACAACGTGCTGGAAAGCGAAAAACCATGGGGTGTTGTCGTACAGTTCGGCGGACAGACCGCTATCAAGCTGACCAACTACCTCTCGAAGAAGGGTGTTCGCATCCTGGGAACCAGCGCAGACTCGATCGACGAGGCGGAGGACCGCGAACGTTTTGACGAGCTGCTGGGCAGACTGGGCATCCCGCGTCCAAAGGGTGAAACCGTTCTGACCAAGGAAGAAGCCGTCACCGCTGCAAACAAGCTGGGCTTCCCGGTCCTGCTGCGTCCATCCTATGTACTGGGCGGACAGAACATGATCATTGCTCACAACACCGCAGAGGTGGAGGAGTACATGGACATCATCACCACCCACATGAAGGACAACCTGGTGCTGATTGATAAATACATGATGGGTAAAGAGGTCGAGGTAGATGCCATCTGCGACGGCGAGGACTACCTGATCCCGGGTATCATGGAGCACATCGAGCGCGCAGGTATCCACTCGGGCGACTCCATCTCGGTTTATCCGGCACAGACCCTGTCTCAGCGCTTAAAACGCACCATCATCGACTACACCGGTCGTCTGGCTCGTGCGCTCAAAGTTGTCGGTCTGGTCAATATCCAGTATGTCATCTACAACGATGAGGTCTATGTCATCGAAGTCAACCCACGTTCCTCCCGTACCATCCCATACATCAGCAAGGTTACCGGCGTGCCGATGGTAGAGATTGCTACCCGCATGATGTTTGGCGAAAAGCTGCGCGACCAGGGCTACGGCATCGGTCTGTACCCGGATGCAGAGTATGTGGCAGTCAAGGTTCCGGTCTTCAGCTTTGAAAAGCTGCACGACGTAGATACCCTGCTCGGTCCAGAGATGAAGTCCACCGGCGAGGTTCTGGGTATTGCAAGAACCTTTGACGAAGCGCTGTACAAAGGTCTGCTGGCAGCAGGCTACAAGATGAAGCACGAAGGCGGCGTACTGGTCACCGTGCGCGATACCGACAAGCAGGAGGTCGTGCCGATTGTTGAAAAATACGAGAAGCTGGGCTTCAAGATTTATGCGACCGCAGGCACCGCGCTGACACTCAACCAGAACATGATTGCAGCCAACACCATCCGCAAGATTGAAGAGGAAGAGCCAAACATCATGACCCTGTTCGATGAGAACAAGATTGATTATATCATCACCACCTCCAAGAAAGGCAGAAAGCCGCAGCGCCACTCGGTACAGATGCGCCGTCGTGCAGTCGAGCGTTCGATTGTTACCATGACCGCGCTGGATACTGCAAACGCACTGGCAAACTCCCTGATGACCAACCGCTCGGTCAACGACATCGAGCTGGTGGACATCACAACCATCTAAGTAAAAACACCTGCAACAAACCCGCTGCTGATTTTTTCGGCGGCGGGTTTGCTTTTTCAAAAAAGTTTTATTTTTTTGAAGTATTTGACATAGATTTTCCGTTTTATCCGATGAAAATGTCTGCGGACAAAAAAGAAAAAAGCGGTTTCTTTTCTATTTATGTATGGGCTGTGGATAAAGTATGAACAGCAACAAATTAGCACAATGAAACGAAAATCGGTGCAAAAAAAATCGTTCTCTTTATGAATAGTAACAGAAAAGCAACTGTGTTATAGTTATTAAAAAAGGATATGAGATGCTTGACTTTTGCTCAAAAAGTTGGTATCATTGTATTAGGCAAGTAATACAATAGGAATCCAAAAGGAGTCTTGAGTATGACAAAGAAAAAGAAAATTCTCTCCATCACCTGCGGTGTGTTGGCTGTTGTAGTGGTCGGCAGCTACTTTGCACTCAACCGCAACAACGCGGTACAGGCGATGGTGTCCACCGAAACCTTACAGCAGATGGATTTGCAGAACACCGTCAGCCTGAGCGGTGTGGTGGAAAGCCAGTCGGGCAGAAAGGTCTACTCCACCCTGAGCTATCTGGTGGAGCAGGTCAACGTGCAGGTCGGCGATGTGGTGCAGCAGGGGGACGTGCTGGCACAGCTGAAAACCGACGATTTGCAGATGGACATCGCCCAGCAGCAGGCGGCGGTGAACGCCAGCAAAAACCAGTCGGCGCACCAAATCGAGGTCAGCCGCAAGGCGTATGAAAATGCAAAGGAAAACTATGAAAACGGGCTGGACTCCGGCGCGCTTTCTGCCGAGCAGGGTGTGACCAGCGCAGAATATGGCGTGGAGCAGGCACAGCAGCAGCTCAAAGCGGCAAAGGCGGCAGTGTATGACGCAAAGGAAAACTACCGTGTCACCCGCGACCAGTTGGAAGGCAACATCACCGACGCCGAGGAGGCGCTGCGGGATGCCGAGGAGGCGCTGGGCGATGCACAGGCTGCCTATAACGATGCGGTAGCGGGACAGGCAGGTGCGCAGGAGCAGGCAGAAGCAGCTTTAAAACAGGAAGAAGAAAAGTATAACCAGGCGAAAAAGGACTGGGACCTGTTTCAGGATATACATCATCAGGACTACCAGAGTGCCAAAGAGGACTTAGAGAAAAAGCAGGAGGAGTACAAAAAGGCAAAGGAAGCCTATGAGAATTCTATCACTGATGAAAATCCGCAAGGTGCCACTGAATTAAAAACAAAGATGGATCAAGCAGCAGACGCAAGAGATGCAGCAGAAAAAACACTGAATGAAGAAAGTGCAAAGCGTGCTCCGGCAAAAGCTAAATATGATTTGGCAGAAGCATCGTGGAATATGGCACAGAAAACCTATCAGGAAACGCTGTCTGCCATCGCCTCTTCGGCAAGCGGTGCGATGAGCGGTGTAGCTTCGGCACAGAGCGGCGTGGCAGCAGCGGAAGCCCAGCTGGATGCGGCACAGGATGCCCGCAACGGTGCGAGCATGGCACAGCTGGAGCAGGGTGTGGACAGCGCAAAAAGAAGCGTGGACAGCGCCCAGCTGCAAAAGGAGATCGCGCAGAATCAGGTGAGCAACGCTAAGGACCAGCGCGAAGCCTCCAACAATGCCATCCAGCAGCAGATTGACAGCCTCAAGGACAATCTGGTCGGCAGCCAGATTGCAGCACAATCCACCCAGTCGCAGGAAATTGCCATCCAAAAGATGCAGAACACGCTGGAGGATGCCACCATCACCGCACCGGTATCCGGCGTTGTGACAGCCGTCTACGCCAAGGTGGGCGAGCCGGGCAACGGGCTGCTGTTTGTGGTGGAGGACACCCAGTCGCTGAAAATCAACACCAAAATCAAAGAGTACGATGTTGCCAACATCCGGGAAGGAATGCCGGTGGTCATCAAATCGGATGCAACCGGCGACCAGGAGATTTCCGGCACCGTCACCTACATCGCACCGGCTGCCGTTAAGACCGAAGCGGGCAACACCCAGACCGGCGGCAACGATTCCAACGTGGAATTTGAAGCAGAGGTGCAGGTCAACGACCCGAACTGCGGACTGCGCATCGGTATGAACACCCGTCTGACCGTGCTGCTGGAAGAAAAGCAGGATGTCTTTGGCGTACCGTATGATGCGGTGGTCGAAAAGGCGGACGGCTCCACTGTGGTCTATGCGGCGGTCGAGCAGCAGAACAGCGGCAAAAACAGCTCCTATGTAGTGACCGAGATTCCGGTGACTACCGGACTTGAGACCGACTTTTACATCGAAATTTCCGGCGGAGAAGTGACCCCGGGCATGGCAGTCATCAGCAATCCGCAGAGTGTGACCCCGGGCATGGAGGTCACCCCGGATTTTGTTGCCAACGGCACAACCCAGCCGACGGTAGGACTTTCTTAATCGGAGCGGGGTGGAACGACCAATGGCAAAAACAATCATTGACATGAAGGGCATCGTCAAAAAGTTTTATATCGGTCAGCCAAACGAGCTGACCATCCTCAAGGGAATTGATTTGACGGTGGAGGAAGGGGAGTTCCTCTCCATCGTCGGTCAGTCCGGTTCGGGCAAATCCACCCTGATGAACATCATCGGTGCGCTGGACCGCCCGACCGAAGGGGAATATCTGCTGGATGACATCGCCATCGACCAGGCGGGCGACGGGCAGCTGTCAAGCATCCGCAACGAAAAGATTGGCTTTGTTTTCCAGACCTTCAATTTGATTCCCCGCACCTCTGCACTGAAAAATGTCGAGCTGCCGATGCTGTATGCCGGTATGCCGCGCTCCAAGCGGACCGCACGGGCAAAGCAGCTGCTGGGCATGGTGCAGATGGAAGAGCGAATGGACCATATGCCCAATGAGCTTTCGGGTGGACAGAAGCAGAGGGTGGCAATCGCGCGGGCGATGGCAAACGACCCTGCCATTATCCTTGCCGACGAGCCGACCGGCGCACTGGATTCCTCCACAGGTCGTCTGGTGATGGATTTGTTCCACAAGCTGCACCGGGAGCAGGGCAAGACCATCGTCCTGATTACCCACAACCAGGAGCTGGCGGAGGAAACACAGCGCATCGTTACCATCCGCGACGGACAGGTGGTGGATGTGCGCGCGGGCAGTCAGGTGCTGCCTGAGGAAAGCATCTACTGTCACGGCAGTTCTGCCGCGGCAGGTGAGGGAGGCAGCGTATGACACAGCTTTATGAAAATATCCTGCTTGCCATTTCCGGTCTGCGGGCAAACAAGATGCGCGCCCTGCTGACCATGCTGGGCATCATCATCGGCATCGGTTCGGTCATCGGCATCGTCATGGTGGGCGACTCGATGACCAACTCGATGACCTCCTCTTTGCAGGAGATGGGAGCCAACACCGTTCAAATCAGCTTGCAGCAGAGGGAATCGGAAAACGGCACCAGCTACTCGGTCTATATGGACGAGGAGGACTACATCAACGATGAGATGATCGAAGCCTTTTTGCAGGATTATGGGGATGTAGTGGAATCGGTCAGCCTGCAGGAAAGCATGGGAAGCGGCAGAGTGACCGAAGGACATCGCTATGCAAATGTTTCCATCAGCGGTGTCAACAGCGGGTATCAGAGCGCAAACCACCTGACCATGCTGGGCGGTCGCTTTATCGGAGATAAGGACAACAAAGGCGTCAAAAACGTAGCGGTGGTTTCCGACCGTCTGGTCAACAATATGTTCGGACAGGGACAAAATCCGCTGGGCAAGGAGATCAAGGTCAACTGCGGCAAGGAGCAGTACACCTTCACCATCATCGGTGTCTATCAATATGAGCAGAATGCGATGATGGCAATGATGGGAGCGGCAGCCTCCGATGCGGACATCACCACCGACCTGTTCATCCCGATCCAGACCGAGTGGAAGCTGACCGGTACCATCGAAGGTTATTACTACATCAATGTAATGACCAAACAGGGAACCGATTCCCGCGCGCTGGCACAGGATTTTCAGGATTATTTTAACCGCTTTTACACCCGCAACCAGGATTTTCAGATCATGGCAATCAGCTTGGATTCGGTCATCGACCAGTATGCTTCGATGATGGGAACGGTGCAGGTTGCGATTGCGGTCATCGCGGCGATTTCGCTGCTGGTCGGCGGCATCGGGGTTATGAACATCATGCTGGTATCGGTGACCGAGCGTACCCGAGAGATTGGCACCCGCAAGGCGCTGGGAGCCAAGAACAGTGCGATTCGGATGCAGTTTATCGTCGAGTCGGTCATTATCTGTTTGATTGGCGGTATCATCGGTATCATCTTCGGAATGCTGTTGGGCTATGCCGGCGCGTCGCTGCTGGGATTCCCTGCCCATCCGTCGGTGGATGCCATTCTGATTGCAGTCTGCTTCTCGATGGCAATCGGCGTCTTTTTTGGCTACTATCCTGCCAACAAGGCAGCCAAGCTGGACCCAATCGAAGCACTGCGCTATGAATAACCAAAGTAGGAGGAAGCCGGATGAGCGAACTTTCCGCAGCATTTGCACAGAAGAGCCGCATTGCCGAATGGACGTTAGGAATCTTCTGCTGTGTGATGGCTGTATATAATCTGTTTTTTTCTACACCGTACTATGTTTTCCTTTCGGTGCTGGGCTTGGCGCTGGTCTTTGTGCCGCGGATTGCCGAATGGGTGCTGCACCTGCAAAAGGACTACCTTCTGCGCTTGACCAGCTATCTGTATCTCTTTCTGGTCTACGGGATTGGCATGATTTTTAACGGATATGACCGCATCCCTTTGTACGACAAGGTGATGCACACCCTGACCGGTGTGCTCTTCGGCTTGTGCGGGCTGATTGCCTTTTACTTCTTAAAACCGAAGCAGAACGGAAAAATCGTGGTCTGCAAGGAGGAGTTCTGGCAGGCAGCGGTCTTTTCCGCGGGGATAGCAGCCATCATTGCCATCGGCTGGGAAATCGTGGAATTTGTGCTTGACCTGATTTTGCACAACGACCCGCAGCACGTTCTGGATACCGGGGTGAATGATACCATGATGGACATGATTGTCTGCATGGTGGGTGCGCTGCTGTTTTGGCTGCCGATGCACAGCTACTATGCCAAAGGAAAGCGCGGGCTGCTGATGGGCATCTTCGAGAGCTTTTGTCATACCAACTCCGCTGAAGAAAAATAGAAAAAAGCTCGAAAAAGGGTTGACAAAATCTGAAAAGATGATATAATGTAATGGTGCTCACAAGTGAGACACCAATGAGCAGGCTTATCATCTTTGGAAAGATGGCTGAGCTGGTCTAAGGCGCACGACTGGAAATCGTGTGTGCCCTATAAAGGCACCGAGGGTTCGAATCCCTCTCTTTCCGCCAAAAGGAACAATCCTGAAAAGGGTTGTTCCTTTTTTATTTCCCGGTCAATAAAAGGAGAATATTCGGTATATAAAAAGGAGACAGTGCATCCATGCGCTGTCTCCTTTTTTAGGATTCATCTTGATATGGGTGGGAGAAACCAGATTTACTTGCGAGTGTACAAAAGCGGGTATGCCTTTTCATCCCCCTTGCGCAGCAGGACGTAGGCGAACAGATTGACTGCGCCGACACACAGGATACAAAACCAGACGCGGCTCATAGGAAGGGTATCTGCCATCTGTCCGACCACCTGTTGTCCCGACAGCTGAAAGGCACCGGCAAAGATGGTGTAAAAGGAGGAGAACCTGCCGCGATGGGAGGCAGGAATCCTGCGGGTGAGGTAAGGCTGCTGACCGATGGTCTGCACAATCTCGCCCAGGGTAAAGATGACCATTGCAACAAAGTAAAAGACCAGCAGGTTTTGAGCCCAGACAAAGAAGGAAAACCCGATGAGCACCAGCAGCTGACCGATCAAAAGGCGGCTGACATCCTGCAAGCCGCTGATCCACTTGGTCAACAGCGGTGTGCCCACGATGACCACCACTGCATTGACGCTGGTCAGGGTCCCGAACAGGACAGCGCCCTGCTCGGCATAAATCTGCTCCAGATTGAGCGGGAGCAGGAAATTGAATTGGCTGTATACCAAAGACCACAGTCCGCCGCAGAATAAAAACAGGTAGAGCAGTGGATTTTTGCTTAAAATCTTCCAGATGCTCTGGTCGCTTTTCGCCTGTTCATACTGGCTGCTGACCGATTCCTCCTGCACTGGAGTGATGTCCTTGATAAAGAAGACAATCAGGATGGTGGAGGAGAAGGTGGCAATGCTGCTGATGAGGAAGGCAAGGTTCAAATGCTCGGCAAAAAGGAAGCCGCCCAGGATGGGAGCCAACACCAGACCGAGGTTGAGTCCCAGATAGTTGAGGCTGTACGCCCGTTCCCGGTCGTTGACCGAGGAGAGGTCTGCCACCAGCGCATCGTAGCTGGGCCATTCCATCTGTGCAAACAGAGCGGCAATCGCCAGCAGAGGAATCATCTTACGGTCGATGGGCAGAAAGCCGCAGATGAAATAGCTGACCACCGTGACCAAATCGCAGACAATGATGATGTTGCGTTTGCTGAAACGGTCCGCCAGTTTGCCGCCAATCAGGGTGCAGGGCAGCTGAACAAAGCCTAAGATCATCATGATGCCGGCTACCTGTGAGGCAGAATACCCCAACTTATTTTTGAGGATGAGGGTCATCATCGGCCAGATCAGCGCACCCATATTGGTGACCACACGTCCCCAGAAGATGATGTACAGCTCTTTGCGCAGTCCCATGTACTGTTTGAGAAAACCCATTGTTACCACTCCTTCGCTGTGGTGAATTTGTGCAGCAGATGCTTTTGTTTGGCAAAAAACAGCAGGCGGTACACTTTATTATAGCAGTTGCAAGTTGATTTGACAAGATTTTTCAAAAGCTGACCTCGGGATAGTTTGATGTTGGAAAATATGCTAGAATAAAGGTAAAACAGACAGAAGGAGGGAAAAGGATGAGCACTGGAAAAAAGCTGGCGCAGACTGCGCAGATGCTGGCAGAACGACCCTTTCACGGAAGAACAGAAGACCAACCGTCCAACCTGCTTCCCATCGTCCGGCTGTTTCCCAAATGGAATTTGGAACAGGCAGAGCGGATGTGGTGCGCAGCGTTTGTCTATTACTGCTGTATTCAGGCGGGATTTTCCATCCCGTACAGTCCGCAGGAGTGCCGCAGCTGTAGTCTGGCAGGGTGCGGCGGATGGGAGGAGTTTGCGCAAGGGGACAAAAGGATTGCATACTATGACGGACAGCAGGCAATCCGTGATGCAGATTTTGTCTGGCAGGAAGGGGACATCCTGCTGTATGACCGGGTGTTTATCAACAGAGAGCACGACCATATTGGTATTTTGCTGAAGCTGAGGAAGAAAAGCTGGTGGTTGCCGAAGGAAACGTCGGGGACACCAACTGCTCCGGTGTTGTGCGCAGGGAGAAGGATGAGCATATCCGAGCGATTATTCGTATTCCCGATGGCTTTATCTATGAATAGGAATTGGCAGAAAGAAGAGGAGAGAATGGTCAAAAGCGATTGACAGCCTGCAAAAATTGTGGTAATCTACATAATTGGAAGGATAAATTCTGAATAAAACTTGTAAAAAAAGGAGATAGATCAAGATGGATATGACCAAACGACTTTCGGAAATCCTGTCGCTGAATCTGGATAGAAAGCATACCTCGGTATCCTATGCAATTATGATTGACGGCAAGATTGTTGCCGCAGATGCGCTGGGACACGACGGTACCAAGGAGAAAAATCCGGTTACTCTCAACCATACTTATAATGTATGCTCGATCTCCAAAATTTTCTGCACCGTTGCGGTGATGAAGCTGGTGGAGCAGGGCAAGGTGGAATTGGACCGTCCAATCTGCGAATATCTGCCGCAGTTCACCATGCTCGACCCACGCTATCGTCAAATCACCGTGCGCCACTGTCTGAACCACTCCAGCGGTCTGCCGGGAACTCAGTGGAAACACTTCTCCGCGACCCATGTCGGCAAGGAGGACAATGAAGAGTACTACCAGGAGGTTTACGATTACCTGGCAAAATGCCACCTCAAGGCAGATCCGGGTGCTTACTCAGTCTACTGCAACGACGGATTTACCTTGGCAGAGATGCTGGTGGCAAAGGTATCGGGCATGAGCTTTGGCAAATTCTGCAAGGAGTATATTACCGAGCCAATCGGCGCACACTCCACCCGCGTTTCCACCACAGCAAACCCAGATTACCCGCTGATCCGCGAAACTGGTAAGCAGCCGGAATATTTCTATTTGCAGGGCTGCGGCGGTTTTACCACCACCATGACCGACCTGTGCAAATTCGGCAACCTGTTCCTGACAAAAAATGATGTCATCAGCGAAGAAAGCAAGGCAGAGATGGGAAAATTGCAGGGTGCGACCTTCCTGGAGGAGGATACCTCCGCCATCCGCTACGGTCTGGGCTGGGACAATGTCAAGGTGGAAGAACCGGAATTTGACCTGGGTGAGCATGTTGTGATGAAGGGCGGCAACAGCTTCCAGTTCACCAGCAAGCTGTATGTCATTCCAAAATACAATGCAGTATTGACCATGAGCGAAACACACGACTGCAAGCTGGACACCGCTCTGGAGCCGCTGCGCCTGTTTGCGGTTTATATGCTGGAAGAACGCGGCATCAACATTTATAAGAAGTACAAGCCGGTTCCGCAGCAGCTGGCAGAGCGCTTTAACGGCACCTACCTGATGCCAAGCCAGATTTGCAACACCCATTTCTTTGGCACCGACCTGACCATCACTTCGGATGATACCTTTGGCAACCATCGTCCTGTTTATAAAAATCTGAAATTTGACGGACAGAATTTTGTGGACAGCGAAGGAGAACATTATTTCTTCCGTGAGCATGAAAAAGGAACCTTCTTCTTCTCCACCTTCCGTGGCAAGACCGTTCCGAGCATTATGAAGGCAAAGGATTTCCCGGCAGTTTCTTCTACATGGAAAAACAGGGTCGGAAAGCGTTATATTGCCATCGACCTGAGTGAGCAGGATATGGCAAGCGGCGAGATGATGAACGGCTTTACCGTCAAGATGCTGCCCGGCTTCGAGGGAATCATGGTCGCTTCCTTCAGCTCGGCACCGGACGGTGAAATTTACGGAAGATTTGAGGGCTGCTTTGTTCCTTGTGACGACAACACCGGCAGAGGATTTTTGCAGACCCCATCCAACGGCAGCCGCGACCTGATCGACCCATACTTCACGATGGTCAACGGTGTGGAGCACTGCTATGTACAGTCCTACCTCTACCGCGATGAAGCAGCGCTGGAGAACTATGCAGGTCAGACCTTTGAAGAGCTGCCAAAGAGCGGCTACAACAGTGTATACCGCCTGACAGAGCGTCTGGAGAAGCTGCCAGCTCTGCCAGAGGGAAGAAGACTGATTGTCCTCAACAAGGACATGGAGGTCGTTTACGACAGCCAGAATCCGAAGGAGAGCGGCTATCAGCCGGTATCCGAAGGCTATATCAGCTTTATCTAATAAAGTATATAAAAAAACTCTCGATCCTTTATGGGTCGGGAGTTTTTTATTCAGCTTGTACAGCGGATTTTGCGCACAAATCCTTCTGGAAAAAATAGGAAGACGCTCCATCGGGGTAAAAATATTCCTTAGTAAAATGAAAGCCACATTTCCGGGTGTAAAAATGATGGTTTCGGGTGGAGTAGCTGGGTGTTTCCACCGTCCAATGGGTGGGACGGATGACTCTGCTCGATATGGCGCCAGAGTTCGCTCCCAAATCACCGGTTGCCAAGGGTGGGGTCCAGAAACAGAAGGTCCAAAATGCCGCAGTCGTTTTGGCAAATCAGGACATAGCCGCCAATCATCTTTTTGCCCAGCAGGACCTTGTAACACTGGCAGGAAGGGTCGCTGTAACGCTTTTGAATCAACGAGCCGTCGTCGTATCCCCTGGGACCGTCGTGCAGTAGGTCGGTGTGCAGAGCGGTGTCCCAGTCAAAGGCGGCAGTCATGATGCGGGTACATTCATTAAAATCTACAGGCTCTATTTTTTGATAGCACAGCATGGAGAACTTCCTTTCGGAGAAGATTGGAACAAAAAAAGAGTAAGGCTTTTAAAACCTTACTCTTTTGCGTTTGGATTATTCGCCAACGTATGGCAGGAAAGCAAGATGACGTGCGCGTTTTACAGCAACAGTCAGCTGTCTCTGATGACGAGCGCAGGTACCGGTTACGCGGCGTGGAATAATCTTTGCTCTGTCAGACAGGTATCTCTTCAGTCTTGGAACATCTTTGTAATCGATGTTTTCGATTTTATCCATGCAGAACGCACAAACTTTTTTTCTGCTTTTTCTGTTGCGTCTGTCATTTCTTTCGGTTCTTTCTCTTTCCATGAAACTTGACCTCCTTAGATAATTTCAAAGTTGTAAATACAAATGACCGCTCAGCGGTTTAGAAGGGAAGATCCTCTTCGTCATCGCCGACTTCCTCAAATTCCTCGGCAGCACCGTTGGAATATCCAAAACCGGAAGCCTGTGCAGGCTGCTGGAATGGAGATGGAGCAGCGGAATAGGATGACCCATTCGAGCGGGCAGGTGGCGGGGGACCAAAATCGTCCACAGCAGAAGAGGTGTTGGAGGAATTTTTGCTGTCTGCAAAGAATGCCTGATCCACCAGTACTTCCACAGCCTGACGCTTGTTGTCGTTCTTGTCCGTATAGTTGCGGACCTGAATCGAGCCTTCCACAGCCATCAATCTGCCTTTGGAAAAATATCTGCTGATGAACTCCGCCGTCTGACGCCATGCAACACAGTTGATGAAGTCGGTCTGACGGTCCGCGCCCTTGCCGTAGTTACGGTCCACAGCAAGCGTGAAGGAAGTTACAGAGAGATCAGAGGCTGTTTTTCTCAGCTCAGGGTCTGCGGTAAGTCTTCCCATAAGAATTACACGGTTCAGCATGACAGTTCCTCCTAGTTGTCCTTCTTAACGATCAGGGAACGAAGAACGCCGTCGGTGATTTTGTAGTTACGGTCAAGCTCAGCAGGGAACTCTGGAGCGCTGGTGAAGGTAGCGTATACGTAGTAACCTTCTACCTCGTCTTCGATTGGGTAAGCCAGTCTGCGTTTGCCCCATTCTTCTACGGTTCCCAGTGTAGCGTGTTTTTCGATCAGACCGGTGAATTTTTCTACCAGAGCTTTGATCGCTTCGTCGCCGTTTTTGGTGTTGAAGATCATGATAGTCTCATAATTTTCGTTGAGTTTTGCCATTGTCAAAGCACCTCCTTTTGGACTTAAGGCCCTGCCGGTTTTGCAGGGCAAGGTTTGCCGCAGTTTTGCAGCAACGATAGAATTATAGCAAATATACAGATAGGATGTCAAGGAAAAAACGGGCAAAAAAATGCCTTTGCCCATTCTTTGGTGAAATGGACAAAGGCAGAGGAGAGCGGCGTGACTATCTTGGACGATTTTACTGCACACCCAACAGTAAAGCCATGACAATGCTGGCGCACAAGGTCAAAGCAATGACGGCAGCGATTGCCAGCAGGGGAGGCAGCGGGCTTGCGCCGCCCACCGACGAAAGGGTCTGGTAGTATTCGTTGGGAGAACCGCCGGTGGAGGCAGCCTTCAGTTGGGAAATCTTTTGGCGGCAGTGGTTGTAATAATGGCGGTTAGCGGTAAAGCCGCAGTAGATGGAAACGCCGAAGCGCACATACATCAGCAGTTGTGCCGCAATCTGCCATCCGCCCAAACCGGTCAAATCAAATTGCAGGGAGGACATCAGCATCGGGTCGGCAAGGGTCTGCTCGAGCATATGGAAGGAAAGCACCAGTGCCGGAACATTTGATAGAATGTAGAATCCAAACAGCAGGGCGCCGATTTTGTACATCTTTCGATAGAAGAAGTACAGGAAGCCAAAGAAGAAGGCGGACCAGTTGAAAACTTTTGCTTTGACGCGCTGGGCAAGGATTTTAAACACCCGCAGGAAGTAGACATAATTTTGACGAATCACGAAGATGAAATCTTTGGCAGCAAATCCGCCAATCCGGTCGTTTTCGTAGATGGCGCCGAACATACTCTCAAAGTCCGGGGACTGCTCCTGCCCGGAAACTTCGTCAAAGGGGTTTTCTACCACCGGGCGCTGATTGTTGTTGGATGGCTGACTTTCGGTTTTGTTTTTTAAAGGGAAGTGGCAATTCGGGCAACTTTCATCCTCGCTGTGGCAGAACAGCCCGCAGTTAGGACAGATGATGTCATCACTGCCATCGGCTGCCGCAGCGGGTGGCTGGTCGTTGGGATTCTGCCAGCTTAGATGCTGCGGGTGAAGCTGTTGTTCCATGGCACAGTGTCCAAGCTGTTTGTAGCACGCACGATGATGCGGGGCGCCGCACTCGGGGCAAACCACGATGTCGTCGCCCTCCTGAAATGGCTGTCCGCACACCGGACAACTGACACCCTTATAATTCATAAGATACACGCAACCTTTCTTTTATCTGTCATTTTGCATTTACTGAGTCAGTCCTGTGCAGATAAAAAGAAACGGCTTGACTCAAAGCACAGGTACTTGACGATATTTTCGACAAAAAACTTATATTCATTCAGTATACTATAAGTGAGAGAAAAAATCCAGCATCTAAATATGAATAAAAGAGAATCAAGGAATACTTTACAAGCGGGCAGGATTCTACTATAATAAAAGGTAAAACTGCCTGTTGTGCAACGATGCGGCGGTGGTTTGGATAGAAAATTGCTTATAAAACAGAATGGAAGATCATTTTTTACTTTTTGGATATACAGGAGGAAGCCGAATGCTTCAGACAAAGGAGCGTCTGCTCAAAAACAAAGGCTGAGCCGGCGCAGTTTTTTGACGGACAGGAACGCCGTAACAGCCAGCCGGTATAGTCGGCAGTCATTTTTAATCTTAAAGGATAACAGGAGGAGCAAAGATGCTTCAGATAGAAGAACTCAAACAGGAGCTGTTGGCGCAGCAGCCGAAGATTGAATATCTCAAGGAGGCGCTGGGCTATCAGAAGCTGCTGGAACAGAAAAAACAACTGGATAAACAGGCAGCGCAGCCGGATTTCTGGAATGATGTAGAAAACACCAAAAAGGTACTCAAGGAGCAAAAGACGGTCAACGAAAAGGTCGGCTCTTATGAAAATTTGGTGCGGATGTACGAGGACGCACAGACGATGCTGGAGCTTGCTGCCGAGGAAGAGTTTGACAGCGAGGAAGAACAGGAGAGCTTTTTGCAGGACATCCGCACCAGCTTAAAGGAGATTGCCCAGCGCATCGAGGAAGAAAAGCTGTCGGCGCTGCTGTCCGGCGAGTTTGACCAGAACAATGCCATCCTTTCCTTCCACGCAGGTGCAGGCGGCACCGAAGCGCAGGATTGGGTGCAGATGCTCTACCGGATGTATGCCCGCTGGAGCGAGCGACATCATTTTAAAGTCAAGGTGCTGGATTATCTGGCAGGAGAGGAAGCGGGCATCAAAAGCGCCTCCATCCTGATTACCGGAACCAACGCCTACGGCTTTTTGAAATCGGAACATGGGGTACACCGTCTGGTGCGCATTTCGCCGTTCGATGCTTCCGGCAGAAGACAGACCTCCTTTGCTTCGCTGGAGGTCATGCCGGAGATCGACGATGACTATGACATCGAAATCAATCCGGCAGACCTGAAGATTGATACCTATCGCTCGGGCGGTGCGGGCGGTCAGCACGTCAACAAGACCGAATCTGCCATCCGCATCACCCATATTCCGACCGGGGTCATCGTTGCCTGCCAGAACGAGCGCAGCCAACACCAGAACCGCGAGGTAGCAATGAAGATGCTCAAATCTAAATTGGTCAAAATCAAGGAGCGTGAACACCTCAAACGCATCGAGGACATCAAGGGCGAGCAGCAGCAGATTGGCTGGGGTTCCCAGATTCGCTCTTACGTCTTTATGCCGTATACCCTGGTCAAGGACCACCGCACCAACTGCGAAAGCGGCAACATCAACGCAGTGATGGACGGGGACCTCGACCCGTTTATCAACGCATACCTCAAGGCGGCATCGCAGGGAGAAATCTAAATAAACTGAAACACTCATCCGATTACAGCGGGTCAGAAAAGACACAGGTCTTTTCTGACCCGCTGTTTGTTTGCCGGAAGATTGCCTGGAAAAAATTTTAAAGTTGCCATTTTCCTGCAACAAAACCCTTCGCTTTAGACACCTTATTTACAGAAGCAGAAAATGGAAGGGGAGGATAATCTTTATAAAAGATATTTCAAATGGTGGAAATAATTTATGGAGTATCTGTAACAAACCATCCCTTTTCATCGTCTTATAGGCAAGAGGAGAAGCCTGATAAGGCGGTATCAAAAAAGGAGAATTCCCGCTTCATAAGAGAAAGGAGCGTTACTATGAAACCAAAGAACGAGCGACCGTTTTACAAGGTTATTGCGGTGTTGCTGGCGGTCACCATGATGTCTGCCGGTTTGACCGGCTGCGATTGGTTTAAACCTCGGCAGGAGGAATCGCAGCAGACCATCGAACTGGAAGCACCAGAACCGGATGAAGAGGACCCGGGTGAGGACATTTTAGATGAAAACGAGGTGTCCGCAGAGGTGGACCCGACCATCGAGGAGAAGGAAGAGGGTCAGGTCAAGGAGGAACCGCAGGCAGAGGAGCCGCAGACCTCCAAGCCATCCACCCAATCCACCCAGCCTGCAACAAAGCCGTCGGGCAGCGGACAGCAGTCCTCGCGAGAGGACCAGACGACCCATACAGTGACCACCTCGGCACTGACTCCCGACCGCACAATAAAAAAAGAGCAGAAGCCTACGGTAGTTTACCAGCCGGTAGGAACCGAGCCGGTGGAAAAACAGCAGGCAACTGCGCTGGCACAGCCTACCCAGCAGGTGCCGGTTCCGAAAAAGGGAACCAGCTATCCGAACGCCCGCTTTAAAAAGAAGGGCAGCTACAGCGAATCGACCATCTATAAAAACGGATATATCGACATCGGTGCGGTGACAATCTCCAACAAGACCTTTACCGGAGATGTGTTCATCAACGTGCCTTCGGATACCGTTACCTTAAAAAATGTGGACATCAAAGGAACGCTGTACATCAACGGCGGCTCCGATTGGGTCAAATTGTACGACGTCAATGCAGCTTCTTTGGTGGTAGACAGCCAGGAGACCGCGAGGGTGTTTGCTTCTCGCGACACCGAGCTGTCCTCCGTCAGCATCAAAAGCAGCGCCATCCTGGAGGAAGGCGGACTGTACAGCGGCAGCCGCGGCTTTACCAATGTGACAGTCAACGCGCCGAAGGGAACCACCCTGACCCTGCGCAACCTCAAGCTCAACAAGCTCAAAACCGTTACCGCCTGTGAGGTGGTGTATGACGACGATACCATCATCAACTATGCTTACACCAATGCGCCGACCGAGCTGTACGGCTATGGACAGATTAACCGTCTGTACTGCAACAGCGATGGGGTCTACTACGACGCAAAACCGCTGTATGTAGAAACTGCCAGAGGATGCGCAGCGCCAAGCAGACGTTCCAATTCCGGCTCCGGTTCCGGCTCTAGCAGCACCGACAAAAAGGTGACGTTGCACAGCATCTCCAACCAGTATCTGGACATCGGGGAAAAGAAGATCGTGGGCATCGACCACAACGGCAGCTCGCTGAAGGTTACGACCAGCAACGCCAGCGTGGCAAAGGTGACCTATTCCAATTCCAAGAGCCACATCACCATGACCGGCGTAAAACCGGGCAGAGCGACCATCAAAGTGACCTCCTCCCGCTCGGGTTACACCAGCAGGACCGTTTCCTTTGAGATTGTGGTCAAGGATACCTCCGGCAGCAAATTGCAGCTGTCGGGCATCTCGGACAAGAAAATGGAGGAAGGCAGTGTGCGCTACATCAGCGTCAACACCAACGCCAGCCGCATCAAGCTGTCCAACTCCAACAGCAACGTAGCACAGGTGACCGCAGACGGCTTCCAGCTGAAGGTGCGCGCCATCAAAGCCGGCACCACCACCGTCAAGGTGACCGCTTCCCGCTCGGGCTATACCTCCAAGAGCACCACCTTCCAGGTGACTGTTTATAGAAACAGCAGCAGCGGCGGCGGAAGTGAAGGCGGAAGCGACCGGGATACCGTGTACATCCGCAGCATCGACGACCAGGTCCTCAGCAGAGGCAGCGAGCGAATCATCAACGTGCGCACCGATGCCAGTGCGATTGATGTTTCCACCTCCAACAGCAGCGTGGTCAAGGTAAGCTCCCGTCGGGACGACACCATCGTTCTGGAGGCAGTGGGTGCAGGAACCGCCAAAGTGACGGTGACCGGCTCCCGCAGAGGATATTATGATACCAAGGTCAGCTTTTGGGTGGATGTATACGGCAGCAACATCTCTGCTCCGACCGTCTATGTCAACGCAGGCAGCCAGGGCTATCCAAACGGCAGCTGGACCAATCAGAATGTGACCTTTACCCTGACCGGCTACGGCAGCGGCAGAAAGGTTTATTCCTATGACCGTCCGGCAAAGATGCCAAATGAAAAACCGGCTTCGTGGGGGAACCGTCAGCAGCTGACCGACGGAACACTGACCGTAAAAACTGAAGGTCAGAGGGACTATTACTTCTTTACCGACGGCAGCGCGGGCAGCAGCGAGGCGACCGGTATCTACACTGTGCGCATCGACAAAACCATGCCGACAGTCACAGCAATCGATGCAAACAACAATACATTGACCTTCCAGGTGGCAGATGCTCTTTCCGGTGTCAAGTCGGTAGCGGTGAGCGGCAATAACATCACCACCACATTGGCAACCAGCAGCGACGGAAAATACCGTTTCGTAGCAGACAAAGAGGGCAGCTACACCATCCTGGTCACCGACAACGCAGGCAATGTCAACAACCAATATAAGGTAGATCTCAAAGGCAGCACCCAGACCGATACAGAGCCGCCAGTCATCGGAATGGCAAAAGAAGACAGCATCAATGGTTCGGCATGGTACAAAGAAGATAAGCTGGTTCGCCTGACCATCACTGACAACGTCGGCGTGCAGAGCGTACAGGTAAAGGTACAGGGTACAGAAAAGGGACTCAGCGTAGAACACATTAGCGGCACCGACATTTACCAGTTTGTTGCCGATAAAGAAGGCGCAGTCGTCTATGAAATCACCGCACGTGATGCAGCGGGCAACAAAGCAGAGATGCAGCTGACTGTTCGTGTGGATAAGAGCGCGCCAACCCTGGGAGCCATCACAACACAGGGAACGACCGTTACCTTCCAGGCAAACGATACGGTTTCGGGAATCGGCAACATCTTTGTGGTTCCGGCGGACAATACAACTGCCAGAGTAGAAATCAAAGGGGAAACAGTTGAGCAAAACGGAAACGGCACCTACTCCTTTATTGCAAAGGAAAATGTCAACTATACCATCACCGCTGTGGATAAGGCAGGCAATGGAAGCAAATCGGAGCAGGTGATGATCAGTACAACCACTCCGACCCCTCCTTCGACAGTGGAAAATCCGGTCATTACCATCACAGCGCCGGACAACACCCTTGCCCAGAGCAAGGACATTAAGGTGCAGGTGGATGCCAATTTGACCGGCACACAGAAATTGCAGGTGAGCATCTCGCCGACAGGCAAACAGCAGCCGGTCAACCTGCTGGAAGAGAGCAACATCTATCACTTTGAGGTGGACAAAAACGGTACCTACACCATCACCGCAGTCATTTTGGAGGGTACAACCGAGAAGGCGCGTGCAACACAAACAGTCGAGGTCAAGGGCATCGACAGCGAAAAACCGGTCATCGCCATCACCCAAAACCAGAACGGCGTGGTCAAATTTACCGTCACCGACCTCAACTCGGTAACCGCCAAATTTGACGGAACGGAAGTCAAAATGAATCTAACAACAACCAGCCAGGGCTTGGTATACAGTGGTCGTGTGGAAAACGTACAGCCAGGCAAACACACTATCGTTGCCACCGACAAGGTAGGAAACCAGGCAAGCGCAGATGTTACTGTAGCAGCTGCCAAACAGCAGCCGACCTTGAAGGCAGGAAGCCAGCAGGTCAATGAAACTGCGACCAGTGTTGTCATTCCAATCGAAGTTTCCGATGCGGACGGCAACGCAGCACAGGTCAAGGTGACCAGCGACAAGGGTCAGCTTACCGGCAGCGGCAGCAGTTACACCCTGACCGTTACCGAAAACGGAACCTATACGGTTACCGCAGAGGACAGCAAGGGTAGTCGCACACAGGTACAGATTCCGGTGGAAGCAATCAAAGGCAACGTTGCACCGACCTTGAAGGCAGGAAGCCAGCAGGTCAATGAAACTGCGACCAGTGTTGTCATTCCAATCGAAGTTTCCGATGCGGACGGCAACGCAGCACAGGTCAAGGTGACCAGCGACAAGGGTCAGCTTACCGGCAGCGGCAGCAGTTACACCCTGACCGTTACCGAAAACGGAACCTATACGGTTACCGCAGAGGACAGCAAGGGTAGTCGCACACAGGTACAGATTCCGGTCGAAGCAATCAAAGGCAACGTTGCGCCGACTATTGCAGCGGAGCAGCCGCAGATCAACGCCACCAGCGCCACCATCCGCGTGACCGTCGATGACAACGGCGGAACGGAAATCACCTCGGTCACCGACCAGAACCTTAACGCAGCTGCGTTGCAGGCGGACGGCAGCTATCTGCTCACCGTTACCGAGGACGGCAGCTACACCATCACTGCGACCAACAAAGCGGGCAAGTCCGCGTACACTACCGTTGTCGTCAGCGGCATCGACCGCACCCCTCCGGTTGTCGAGCAGCCAACGGTCAGCTACAACGAAAACATGACCAGTGCCCAGATTGTGTTGAAAGCCAACGATGGAAACGGCAGCGGCATCGCCAAGGTGACCGCATCGGGCGTTGAGATGAGCCTGAGCGAGGGCAACTATATCCTGAACGTCACCCAAAACGGCGAGTATGCGATCGTTGTCACCGACAAGGCGGGCAACCAGGCACAGGCACAGGTCACAGTGAATGGCATCGACAAAACAAACCCTGATATTCGCCAGACCAGCGACAACAACGGCTGGAAGCAGAAGCATGAGGTCACCTTCGCGGTCACCGATGAGGGCAGCGGCATCAGCAGCGTGCAGGTAACCAAGGATGGCAAAACCATCACACACAGCGAAGGAAACGGTTACCGTTTCACCGCAGAGGAAAACGGCAGCTATCTCATCACTGCAACCGATAAAGCGGGCAACTCCGCCACAAAGACGGTGGAAATCAAAACGGTGGACCAGACAGCTCCGACCGTTGTTCCACAGCTGAAGAATGGTGACAAGGCAATCAATCCTTACAACGGCAAGGATGCCAGTATCTATCAGGGAGGCAAGGTGACCGGCTATACCGTCAGTGTGCCACAGGAAGCGACAGCGGCAAGTCCGCTCAGCGTGCAGGTGAAAACCGACAAGCAGACTGAATTTAAGACCCTGAGCAAGGATAACATGAAGATTATCCTGACAGAAGGAACGCACGCCGTCATCCTGCGGGCAATCGACGGCGCCGGAAATGTGGGCAAAGAGGTTCAGTACAAAATCAAGGTCGACTTACAGACGACCCAGACACAGAAACCTGCCGGTGAAACAAAGCCGGATGGCGCCGAATCGCAGCAGAGCCAGCCAGCCGATGTAAAGGCACAGCAGGAAACTGCATCGACAAAGCAGCAGGTAAAGAAAGTTCGGCAAAGCAATCCATCGGATGCAAACCCATCCAATGCAGCACAACAGGGAATCCAATCGGGTGACCCACAGCCAAAAGAATCCTAAGAGTATCACAAAAAAGCCACCTGAACAACCGTTCGGGTGGCTTTTCGCTTGTGGTTTTGTGGTTGAATTTTGCTTTAGCCAATCCACCAGCTTCCGTCGGGAGCCTGATAAAGCGAGCCGACCTCCTCGGATAGAAGGTTGCCGTCAAAATCTCTTGTGATGAGCTTGTCATAATAGCGGTAGCGGTCGGTTGCACAATTTTTTTCGGAATCCCAACCCTCCTCTACCCAGGTTTCCAGATAGACGGTATCCTCTTCAATTCGTATAGCGCTTTCACTGCTGCCCAAGGGGAAGGAGAATTTTTGTGGGTAATAGCAGACAAACTGCTCATCCTGGCTGACAATATGCACCGAATCTCCGATGATATGCAGATTGTACAGATTGACTTCTTTTATGGGCAGCTGGGTCACCTGCTGCAAACAGCTGTCCGGGACCCACTGGTAGAGCCGGATGACATTGCAGGAAAAGTCCCCTTGCAAAAAGTAGTATTTTCCTTCTAAGAAAACGGGATTGCCATAAAGAACATCCTGTCGTTTGTCAAACGGCTGGTAGACCTTGCCTGTGACAAGGTCATAAAAGCGCAGGACGCTGCCCGGGTAACTGCTGTATTGCAGGCGCTCCGGCAGGTCGTAAAAGTCGGCAGTATCCGAGTGGGAGAAGGCAAAGCGTTTTTGACCGGCAATCGTTTCGATATAGCTTCCTGTGACTTTCTCAAAGCGTTTCAGCATAACAAAACTCCTCTCAAAATAATTTCGACAATTATCTTAAATGGATTGTATCATAAAATGAGGACAGATACTACCCGGCACAGGAGATTTGTTACAAAAAATAAAAGGGTTGCAGCAAATGTCCGAAAAAAAGGCACTGTACAACAGGAAAATCCCTGATTTGCAAAAGCAAAACAAGCAAAAAGTCGGAAGGGTTCATACAAAGAAAATTTTATGGAATTTTATACAAACGATTTGTCAATTTTGTAAAAGTATGGTATTCTTGATATATTGAAAAGGAAGAGAGTCCTGTTTTGGAGCAGTTTGTCGACAGAATGGGAATGGCTGCCCGCGCGGGCGGCATATACTTTGGACAGGACAAAACAATGTTAGGGGAGATGTTTTATGAACAATCAAAGAAGAAACTTCCGCTTGACCTGCGCTTTGCTGGCAGCGGTGCTGGCGGTGGGAGTGGCAGGATGCGCACAGCCGGCAGAGGATAAACAGCCGCAGGGAAAGACCCAGCAGCTGTGGATAGCGGATAACTTTGTCGACCCGCAGGAAGGCTACCCGATGGAAAATCCGTCGGCAATCGAACTTTCTGCAACCGCCGCTTTGCAGAAAAACAGTCTGCTCAACGGGCAGACTCAAAAGAAACAGCAGACCCAGGAGATGAAGGCGGTTTGGCTGTCCTACCTCGACTTGAAGCCGATGCTGCTGGACAAAAATGATAAGAGTGTGGGAAAAGCACAGTTTACAAAAAATATCCAGAAGGCGTTCGATAACATCCAGCAGCTGGGACTGAACACCGTGATTGCACAGGTGCGTCCCTTCAGCGATGCGCTGTACGAGTCGGAACTGTTCCCCTGGTCCTATCTGGCGACCGGCGAAGAGGGCGCAGACCCCGGCTTTGACCCGCTTGCTATCATGGTCGAGCAGGCACACCAGCGTGGCTTGCAGCTTCATGCGTGGGTCAATCCTTACCGGGTGCGCACCTCGGCGACCAACAAGCAGTTGAGCAGCAAAAATCCTGCTGTCAAGCTGCTCAAAAGCGGCGATGCCATCCGTTACAACGGTGCAGTGACCTATGACCCGGCAAGCAAAAAAGCCCAGCAGCTGATTGTGGAGGGCGTGCGGGAGATTGTGGAAAAGTATGACGTGGACGGCATCCACTTTGACGATTATTTTTACCCCACTACCGACGCGGGCTTTGACAGTGCCTCCTATCAGGCGTACAAAAACAAAGGCGGCAGCTTATCGCTGGCAGCCTGGCGCCGTCAGAATGTCAACGACCTGGTCAAACAGGTGTATGCAGCTGTCAAGCAGGCGGACGGTGAGGTGCTGTTTGGCATCAGTCCGCAGGGTAATATGGACAATAACTACAACAAGCAGTTTATCGACGTGAAAAAATGGCTGAGTGAAGAGGGCTATCTCGATTACATCTGCCCGCAGGTCTACTTTGGTTTTAAAAACAGCACCTGCCCGTATGAGCAGACAGTGGAAGAATGGAACGACCTGATCCAAAATAAGGTCCAGCTGGTGGTTGGACTCTCCCCTTACAAGGTTGGTCTGGAGGACGCCTATGCAGGCAACGGCAGATGGGAGTGGGCAAACAGCGGAGACATCCTGGCGCGGATGGTGGAAACTGCCCGCAAAGAGGAGCACTATCAGGGATTTGCGCTCTTCCGCTACAACTCGGTGTTCCAGCCAGAATCGTCGGTTCGACCGGCAATTTTGGAGGAGCTGGACAGCTTGCAGGAGGTTTTATAACGCAAACATCAGGATGGAAAGAAACAGGAGGCCAGCACGGTGACAAAGAACAATAAAGAAAAAACGATCATCAACTCCTTAGCGGGAGTGATGGCGGTCATCACCATCCTTGCAATCTTTGCAGTGGTGATTCTGCGTCAGACGGCGGCGCAGGAGGAAAAGGATCAGAAGGTTGCACAGGCAATGCAGCAGATTCAACAGGAGCAGGAGGAGCAGAAGTCCCAGCCGCAGCCGGTGCAGCAGGAGGCGTCTGCGGTGCAGTTTGAACTGCCGCAGGAGATGAAAGCGGCGCAGGTAAGTCCCGGAAGGGAATTTTTATCCGAGCTTGCACCTGCGATTGAGCAGGCACAGCTGCGTCTGTCCGGGGAAGTGCTCCAGCAGGAGCAGCAATCGGTGCAGCCGGATGAGGAAGAGGTCTATCGGCAGCTGGAGCAGCTGGTGGAGCAGGCGGCACAACTGGGACTGAACACCCTGTTTGTCAGCACCGAAAATGCCTATGGAACGCTGTGGGACTCTCCGGCAAAGATGGTCTCCTTTGACCTGTTGGGCAGCCTGTGCGATCTGGCGCATCAGCAGGGAATAGCGGTGTACGGTCTGTGCGACCTTTCGCTGGTTGCAGGAACGGACGGCAGAATGCACCACATGACTTCGGTGAATGCAAAGGCTTTGGACCGCAGTGCGGAGCAGTTAGCCGCCATTGCTTCCCAGCGAGGGCTGGACGGTCTGCTGCTGGATGGGTACCTCAATGAACAGGGACAGTACAGCTATGATGAATATGCGCACACAGGCGCCAACGTCAGCCTAAAGGAATATATGACCGGCAGCACCGAGCTGCTGGTACAGACAGCGGTGCAGACGGTGCGTCAGCAGAACCCGGAGCTGCCGGTGGGACTGGCGGTGTCGCCGGTGTGGGCAACTGCCGATGAACAGCCGGACGGAATCGACCTTGCTTACACCCGAACCTCTCTGGGCGATTACAATGCGGACAGCAAAGGGATGATTGAGAAGGGTCTGGCAGACTTTGTGGTGGTCAAAAACTATGGAGCGACCGGCAGCGACCAGCTTCCTTTTGAACCGATTGCCGACTGGTGGAGCGATACCCTCTCACAGGCGGGTGTGACCGGTTATATGGGACATGCCTCCTCGCGGGCAGGCAGCTGGGAAAACGGCTGGGGACCCAACAGCGAGCTTGCCGACCAGTGGAAGATTACACAGCAGGAGGAAGGTTTTTGCGGCAGCGTATTTAATTCGCTGGAGGCACTGCTCAAGGATGTAAACCACACCACCTATTATTTAAAGGAAGCATGGGAGCAGGAAAGCAGCGGGGACCAGATGACCGCACAGGCAGGTAGTGGCAGCTTTAGCCAGCGGGAGGACCTGTTTGCGGGCTTGACCCTGCTGGAAGAGGTCACCCCGGTGGGCAATTACAGTGTGGCAGACGGCGACACCATCGACCTTGTGGCAATCGCAATGGACGGAGCGCAGGTAGTGGCAACCGTTAACGGAGAAACCCTGACCTTAAAGAACACCGGGCGTTCGGGTGGAATCAGCGGCTACCGAAAATTTACCGCCTCCTATGATGTCGAAGGTAAAAACGTCAGCTCCTCCGGGATGGGCAGCATCGTCTTTATTGCCAGCATGGACGGTAAGACCGAGAGCCTGACCGGCGCCAAGCTGACCTTCCAGGGACCGACCGGCTCCTACGGCAGCAACGACAAGGGCAATTCTTCCAGCAGTTCCTCGAGCAGCAGTTCTTCAAGCAGCTCCGGCGGCGATTATACCGGTACCATCCGTTATAATCAGCCGAGCCTGTCCACCTCCTCGAGCAAATCCATCGGGGATGGAACCTTGGTGCAGGTGGTGTCCGAGCAGGCATTGACCTTCCCGGTCAATAAAAACAGCATCTACCCGGATACCAGCTGCTACCCGCTGCCTTATGGCACGATGGATTATGTGGTCGGCAGCAAGGTCAGCGTCAAGGACGGCAGCAGCTACCGCCATTACTATAAACTGGCATCGGGTCGCAGGGTCTACTGCGAGGATGTGCAGGCGGTGACCGGAGGAATCTCCATCAAAAACAACAGCATCCGCAATATGACCGTCAAAGCAAACAAGGATTTTACCTATGTGATTTTGCAGTCGGATTATCCGGTTTCCTATTTGCCGGAATATTCCAGCGGCAGACTGCGGTTTGATTTTCAGAACACCACCTCCACACCGGGGGATTTATCCCTCAATCAAAACCCGTTGTTTTCCAGTGCAAGCTGGAAGGGCAGTACCCTGACCCTGGAGCTGTTGGATGACGGCAGCTTCTTGGGATACAAAGCCTACCATGAAAATGGAAACATTGTGCTGCGCTTTAACAATCCGACCGGAATAGAGGGTGCGCGCATCACTGTAGACCCGGGACATGGAGGCAGCGACCCGGGTGTAGCGGATGACATCGACCCAAACTGGCCGGAAAAGAGAATCAACTGGGAGCTTTCCAAAGCCATCGCACAGGAGCTGGAGGACAGGGGAGCCAAGGTCAATCTGCTGAATACCTACAACAATACCACCTCGCTGGACAGCAGACTGGCACAGGCGAAAAACTTTGATTCCTCGCTGTTTTTGTGTATCCATACCAACTCCTCTGAAACCAACAGCGCGGCGGTCGGCTCGGAGTGCTACTACTTCTATCCGTTTGCAAAAAAACTGGCAACCCGCATCTCCTCCGCCAGTGCGGATGGACTTTCCACCACCGACAGAGGTGCAAAATATGACGTCTTTTATGTCACCCGCGACCCGCAAATGGTGGGTATTTTGGGAGAGATTGGCTTTTTGAGCAACGCAAAGGAATACAGCAAGATGCAGAAGGATTCCTACCAGCAGCAGGTGGGAGAGGAGATTGCGCAGGCAGTCGAAAAATATCTGGATGCGGCGGGTGCAAAATATGCCGGACGCACCGGCACCCAGAGCACCGGCAAGGAGCTGAACGCCTCCAATGGACCGGCTTGCTCGTTGGACGGCAAAACTGCCAGCAGTCAGGGCAGCTCGTCGAGCGCGGGCGGTAGCTCCTCTGGCAGCAGTTCCTCCGGCAACAGCAGCAACAACGGTTCCTCTTCGAGCAGCAGCGGCAGCACCTCCTCGAGCAAGCCATCCGGCAACAGCAGCTCTTCGTCCACCGAGCGTCCGGCGGGACCGGTGAGCGAAACGGTTGTGGTCAAGGGCAGCAGCAACGGCAAGGTCAAGTATATCATCTTTACCGACCCGGAGAATAAAAAGCTGACCCTCAAGGCAGGGCAGGAAAAGCAGCTGGGTATCAAGTTGACCGGAGATGACAAGGTCACCCGCAAGTACACCACCAGTGACAAGTATGTGGCAACCATCGACAAGGACGGTGTGGTACACGCAGTGGGTGCAGGCACTTGTAAGATTACTGTGGTGGCAGGCGACCAGGGAGGCAGCATCGAGGTCAAGGTCACCGGCGGCAGCTCTTCGGGCAGCAGCTCTGCGAACAAGACCGACAAGCAGCCGGAGGTACCGGATGTGGTCGGCAAGAAGGTGGAGACCACCGGCATCACCATAAAAGCTTCCTCCACACGGGTAGAGGCAGGAAAATCGATTCAGCTTCAGGTGATTTTCTCTCCTTCCAACGCCACCGGCGAGGAGATTGTATGGAGTGTTTACCGTGGCAGTCTGTATGGCTCGGTGGACGGCAGAGGTGTCTTTACCGGCATCGAGTCAGGCTATTCCACTGTGCGGGCAACCACCGCAGATGGAAAATACAGTGCGACAATGCGCATTGAAATTATCTAAATTTTTTGCAGACCGGAGTCTTTTGCGGACATCCGGTCTGCTTTTTTCTGTCAGTTTGGAAGGATAGAAATTTTCTATGGGGATTTGTATGTGACGGCTTATTCTAAAGAATAAAGGATAGTGCGGCGGTCAGAGCCAGGCAAAACAGCAGATTGGTTCGAGAGCAAAGGAAGGAACAGGAAAAATTGTAGGAGAAAAATAAAAAAGAGGGGATTTTACAGGTCGATTTTAGCCACTCCGACGCAAAATCAGCCGAATTGCTGTGCTTTTTGCTCGAAGTTGGCAATATGGGTAAAAAGCCTTCGTCGGGTATTTTCTTTTTCATCTATTTTTCATTGTTGACAAATTAACAGGCTCGGGGTAAACTATTTAGTGGGTACAAGGCAGCTGCCAGACAGGCAGCGGGACCTTGCAGGACAGACAAAAGGGCAAAACAGAAGGGGCGGGCGTTTTTAAGAAGAAGGAACGGGTGTCTTTTCTGTCTGCATATGTCGAAAATTTTCGAGAGGTGAGATTGCAAGTGTATAAAATCGTAAACAAAAAGCTGTTGAACGAAGCAGTCGTCCTTGTTGAGGTAGAGGCTCCGTTTATCGCTAAAAAGGTTCTCCCCGGACAGTTCATCATCTTCCGCATCGACGAGCAGGGCGAGCGCGTTCCGCTGACCGTTGCAGATTATGACAGAGAAAAAGGCACCATCACCCTGATCGTTCAGATGGTAGGTCGTTCCACCAAGATGCTCGGCGCAATGGAAGCAGGCGAATACCTGCTGGACGTTGTTGGTCCTCTGGGTATCCCAACTCATCTGGATGGTCTGAAGAATGTTTGCGTTATCGGCGGCGGTGTTGGTTGTGCAATCGCATATCCACAGGCAAAAGCTCTGCACGCAATGGGCGCTCATGTTGACATGATCGCTGGCTTCCGTTCCAAGGACATCGTTATCATCGAGGATGAGATGCGCGCAGTAGCAGACAACCTCTATGTAATGACCGACGACGGCACCTACGGCGAAAAGGGTCTGGTTACCAACAAACTCCAGCAGCTGATCGACGAGGGCAGAGATTACGATGCAGTTATCGCAATCGGTCCGGTTATCATGATGAAGTTCGTTGCTGAAACCACCAGACCAAAGGGCATCAAGACCATCGTTTCCCTCAACCCAATCATGATCGACGGTACCGGCATGTGCGGCGGCTGCCGTGTCAATGTTGGCGGCGAGATCAAGTTTGCCTGCGTAGACGGTCCTGACTTCGACGGTCATCTGGTAAACTTTGACGAGCTGATGAAACGCAACGGTACCAACCGTGAGCAGGAACAGCATGACAGCGAACATTGCAGATTGAGAGGTGCCCACAATGCCTAATATGAGTATGACAAAGCTCCCTATGCCGGAGCAGGATCCAAAGGTAAGAGCAAGAAACTTTGAAGAGGTTTCTTACGGATATACAGAAGAAATGGCAGTAGAGGAAGCACAGCGCTGCCTCAACTGCAAACATATGCCTTGCGTAAGCGGCTGCCCTGTCAACGTACAGATCCCGAAATTCATCAGCCTGATCGCTCAGGGCAAATTTGCCGATGCTTGCTCTGCAATCAAAGAGACCAGCGCTCTGCCGGCAGTTTGCGGTCGTGTATGCCCACAGGAAACCCAGTGTGAAGCAAAATGTGTCCGCGGCATCAAAGGTGAGCCGGTTGCAATCGGTCGTCTGGAAAGATTTGCTGCTGACTGGGATATGAAGAACGGCAAACATGAAACCGAGAAACCGGTTTCCAACGGTCACAAAGTTGCTGTTATCGGTGCAGGTCCTGCAGGTCTGACCTGTGCAGGCGACCTTGCTAAGAAAGGCTACGAAGTTACTATCTTCGAAGCATTCCACAAAGCAGGCGGCGTACTGGTTTACGGTATTCCTGAATTCAGACTTCCAAAAGCCATCGTTCAGAAGGAAGTAGAAGGTCTGGAAAAGATGGGCGTTAAAGTGATGACCGACATGGTTATCGGCAAAGTTCTGTCCATCGACGAGCTGATGAACGACATGGGCTTCGAAGCTGTTTTCGTAGGCTCCGGCGCTGGTCTGCCAATGTTCATGGGCATTGAAGGTGAGGACCTGGTCGGCGTATACTCTGCAAACGAATTCCTGACCAGAATCAACCTGATGAAAGCTTACCTCGATGAGTATGACACCCCAATCAGAAAAGGTAAAGCGGTTGCAGTTGTCGGCGGCGGTAACGTTGCAATGGACGCTGCAAGAAGCGCAATGAGACTGGGTGCAGAGCACGTTTACATCATCTACAGACGTTCTGAAGCTGAGCTGCCGGCTCGTCGTGAGGAAGTTCATCACGCAAAAGAAGAGGGCATTGAGTTCATGCTGCTCAACAACCCTGTTAAGATCAACGGTGATGAAAAGGGCAATGTAAAATCCATCGAGTGCATCAAGATGGAACTGGGTGAGCCGGATGCTTCCGGTCGCCGCCGTCCAATCCCGGTTGAAGGCTCCAACTTCGAACTGCCGGTTGACACCGTTATCATGTCTCTGGGTACCTCTCCAAACCCACTGATCAGAACCACCACCGAAGGTCTGGAAGCAAACAAACATGGCTGTCTGATTGCTGACGACAACATGGCTACCACCCGCGAGGGCGTGTACGCAGGCGGTGACGCAGTTACCGGTGCTGCTACTGTAATTCTGGCAATGGGCGCAGGCAAAACCGCTGCTGCTTCCATCGACGAATACATCCAGAATAAAAACAAATAGTTTTTATAAGAATCAAAAGGGCTCCGCTTGATGCGGAGTCCTTTTTGCGTCCGGTGGTACAAAGATGTTAGAGCAATCCCGAAGGCTGGATAGCACAAAGGAGCAGACCTTTTAAAAGGTCTGCTCCTTTGTTTATGAAAGATAAGGGGAGGGTATCAGGCGATGGCTCCCATGAGGGAATAGGCGATGGTGCCGACAACGCCGGTGCCAAAGATGATGGCGATGGCGTTGAAGCGGTACTTTCTGAGCAGGAACAGCCCGCCGACAAACAGCACAGCCTCCAGCGGACGGAAGTTGGAGAGGACTGCGGAGCTTAAATCCGACTGGAACAGCCCGAGCATCAGGATGGAAAGACCGGCAGAGGCAATCAGTGCGACCACTGCCGGTCGCAGCGCGGAAAGGACCGTCTGCACACCGCTGAAGTTGCGGTATTTATAATAAAAATGGGCAAGCGCCAGACAGATGCAGAAAGATGGGATGATACACCCGAGGGTACACAGAATGGATCCTGGGATGCCCGCCAGACGGGTGCCCACAAAGGTAGCGGAGTTGATTGAGATGGGTCCCGGTGTCATCTCTGCAATGGTGATTAAATCGGTGAATTCGCCCAGCGTCATTAGATGGTGGACGTCCACGATTTGGTTTTGAATCAGCGGGATGGCAGCATAGCCGCCGCCGACACTGAATAAGCCGACCTGAATGAAGGCAAAGAAAAGTTGCAGCAGAATAGGCATGATTAGACCTCCTTGACAGACGCATCCGCGCGTGTTTTAGATTTGGAACGGGACTGAATCAGCAAATCGAGCAGACCGACACCCAGACATCCGAGGATGAGAACCATTGCCTGCACACCGAAAAAGACCTTTGCTGCAAAGGCGCCGACCATCAGCAGGATGTACAGAGTGCGACGGGTGCGGATGACATTGGCACCCAAGTTCCAGACAACGTCAAAGATGACGGCAGCAACACCTGCACGCATGACCTGAAGGGCGGTGGCAATGATTTGGTTGCTGCGGAACTGCGCATAGAAGTAGGAGATGGTGGAAATGATGATCATTGGCGGTAAAGCGGTGCCGAGGATGGCGACCAGCGAGCCGAGGATGCCGCACATCCGATAGCCCAGAATGACCGAGGCGTTGATTGGAATGGGACCCGGCGAAGATTGTGCAATGGCGGTGATGTCCAGCATCTCCGATTCATCCAGCCAGCCCAGCTCCTCAACAAATTTTTTCTTCATCAGCGAAACAATGACGAATCCTCCGCCGAAGGTAAAGGCACTGAGCAGGAAGGTTGCCTTGAACAGCTGCCAGAGAATCTGTGATTTTTTTTCTTCTTTTTTCATAGTTGTTTCTCCTTTCTCTCAAATCCACATACAGGATAACATAAAAAATCAATGATGAAAAATTGTTTATTTTTATGTTATAATAAAAATAATTTATGGATAGGAGGAAGAAGAATGCTGGATTTTCGAATCGACACCTTTTTGGAGGTCTGTCGGTTGATGAACTACACCCGCGCGGCAGAGCAGCTCAACCTGACCCAGCCGGCTGTATCCCAGCACATCCGCTGGCTGGAGGAGCAGTGCGGGGTCAAGCTGTTCCACTACGAAAACAAACAGCTGAACCTGACCGCTGCCGGGCAGATGCTGCGCAGCGCCGCTATCACCATGAAGCAGGATCAGATGTTTTTGTACAGAAGGATGCAGGAGGCAGACAGCGAGGACGCTGACCTGTGTTTTGGCGTGACCCCGACGGTGGGAATGTATCTTATCCCAAAGCCGCTGGCAGCCTACCGCAGGCGGCATCCATCGGCAAAAGTGTCGATGCAGGTGGAGAACAGCGAGCTGCTCTGCCGCTGGCTGGACAGCGGAGAGATCGACTTTGCCATCCTGGAGGGATATTTTCATAAGGAGGACTACGACTCGATGCTCTACCGCACCGAACGCTATCTGGCGGTGTGCGCACAGGATTACCCGTTTCAGAATACACCCCACCAACTTGCCGACCTGCTGGGTGAAACGCTGCTGGTGCGGGAGGAAGGCTCCGGCAACCGGGAAATTATCCGGCGCAGCCTGAGCCGAAAGAATCTGGCTCTTCAGGATTTTCACTCGCTGTTTGAGGTGGGGGATATGAACGTCCTCAAGCAGATGCTGGTGCAGGGCTGCGGAATCGGATTTTTGTACGAAGCAGCGGTGCAGGAAGATTTGCAGCAGGGCAGACTGCGGATCATCGAGCTGGAGGACTTTGCCGAGGACCACGACATCACCTTCCTCTGGCGTAAAGGGAGCATCTTTGCACCGCGCTACCGGCGCATCTATGGAGAACTGTGCCAAAACGAGCAGATTTTTTAAAACAGGGCAGAAAAAAGGGAAGGTATCCGCAGGATACCTTCCCTTGTATTTTTATATCTTGGCAGAGATTACATCATGCCGCCCATGCCTGCGCCCGGAGCGCCTGCCATAGCGTCATTTTCCTCTTTGCTGTCAGCAACCAGAGATTCGGTGGTCAGTACCATAGAAGCAACCGAGGAAGCGTTCTGCAGAGCGGAACGGGTAACCTTGGTTGGGTCAACGATACCGGCTGGAATCATGTCAACGTAGGTTTCGTTGTAAGCGTCGTAGCCGTAGCCAATCTTGTCGGAGTGCAGCAGGGTATTGACGATGACAGAACCATCGACGCCTGCATTGATAGCAATCTGACGAACCGGCTCTTCCAGAGCTTTCAGAACGATCTTAGCACCGGTTCTTTCGTCGCCGTCGAGGGAATCGACCAGAGCCTGAACAGCCGGGATTGCATTGATCAGAGCGGTACCGCCGCCTGCTACGATGCCTTCTTCAACAGCTGCTTTGGTAGCGGACAGAGCGTCCTCGATGCGCATCTTCTTTTCTTTCATTTCGATTTCGGTTGCAGCGCCGACCTTGATGACAGCTACGCCGCCTGCCAGTTTAGCCAGTCTTTCCTGCAATTTTTCGGTATCGAATTCAGAGGTGCTTGCAGCAATCTGGGATCTGATCTGACCAACGCGCTCAGCAATCGCTTCTTTGGAGCCAGCTCCGCCGACGATGATGGTGTTTTCCTTCTGAACTTTTACCTGAGAAGCACGACCCAGCTGAGCTACGGTGGTGTCCTTCAGCTCCAGACCCAGGTCGGAGGAGATAACTTCGCCGCCGGTCAGGATAGCGATGTCACGCAGCATTTCTTTTCTTCTGTCGCCAAAGCCAGGAGCTTTTACAGCAACACAGGTGAAGGTGCCGCGCAGCTTGTTGAGCAGCAGGGTGGTCAGTGCTTCGCCCTCGATGTCCTCTGCGATGATCAGCAGCTTCTTGCCGGACTGTACGATCTGCTCGAGCAGTGGCAGAATCTCCTGGATGTTGGAAATCTTCTTATCGGTGATGAGCAGCAGAGCGTCATCCAGAACAGCTTCCATCTTGTCGGTGTCGGTGACCATGTATGGGGAGATGTAGCCGCGGTCGAACTGCATACCTTCTACGACTTCGGTGTAGGTTTCAGCGGTCTTGGATTCTTCCAGGGTGATGACGCCGTCAGCGGAAACCTTTTCCATTGCTTCTGCAATCAGGTTGCCGATGACCTCGTCGCCGCAGGATACGGTAGCAACTCTGGCGATGTCAGCCGAGCCGTTTACCTTCTGGGAGTGGGAGATGACGGTGTCAACTGCGGTCTGTACAGCTCTCTGGATACCTTTTTTCAGGACCATTGGGTTTGCACCGGCAGTGACGTTCTTCATGCCTTCGCGTACCAGAGCCTGTGCAAGCAGAGTAGCGGTTGTAGTGCCGTCGCCTGCTGCATCGTTTGTTTTGGTAGCGACTTCTTTTACCAGCTGTGCGCCCATGTTTTCAAATGGGTCTTCCAGCTCGATCTCTTTTGCGATGGTGACACCGTCGTTGGTGATCAGCGGTGCGCCGAATTTTTTGTCCAGAACGACGTTGCGTCCCTTTGGACCCAGGGTGATTTTTACGGTATCAGCCAGCTGGTCGATACCTTTCTGCAAAGATTTTCTTGCTTCTTCTCCGTATGCAATGATCTTGGACATAGTAATCAAAACCTCCAGTATCTGTAAATCAAATGGATGTCATCAAAAATTATTCAACGATTGCCAGCAGGTCGGACTGACGCAGGATGGTGTATTCTTCGCCGTCTACCTTGACCTGAGTGCCTGCATATTTGCTGACCAACACCTTCTGACCAACCTCAACGTACATTTTTTCTTCGTGACCTTCTACAACACCGCCTGGACCTACTGCAATGATCTGTGCGATCTGTGGTTTTTCCTGTGCAGCTGCGGCGAGGATGATGCCGCTTTTGGTGGTTTCTTCGGCTTCCAGCATTTTTACAACGACTCTGTCAAGTAATGGTTTAATGCTCATAGTTGTATTCCTCCATATAATTTAAGTAAAATAATAAACAAACCGGCATGAGGGAAGCTATGTGTCTGGCACTCGCTTACCTCAAGTGCTAAATGTATTGTACCGCATTTCCAGAAAAAATCAATAGCTAAATCCAGAAATTCATAATTACAGTCAATTTTTAACACTTTGTTCAAAAAACAGCGGCGGGCAAGCAGCAGTTTTTATGGTAAGATACCATATAGGACAGCCGTCGTTGTACTGCCCTTTTGATAGAAGTATAGAATTCGATAGGGAGGATTATGCAAAAATCTTCCTTCTCTTAAAAATAAAAGGAGGGCGCAAATTGAAAAAAAGAAAATACTCCTTTCTCAATCTTTTGCTGTGGAGCCTGTCGGCGTTGCTGGTCTTGATGGCAGGCGCGGGTCTGCTGCTGGGTGTGTGGAATGTCGGGTCGACGGGACTGCTGCTGACAGCCGCTGTGCTTGCGGCAACGGCTGTCGTTCGTCGGTGGAAAAAGAGGAGGGAATGGATGATGACAACAATAGCTCTGCTGCTGGTGGCAGGACTGGCTGTGCACGCGGCGGTATGGAACTATTTTGCCTATGGGCGTCCGGCACCGAAGCAAGGAGCGGCAACGGTGGTGGTGCTCGGCTGCAAGGTCAACGGCGACCAGCCCTCGCTGATGCTGCGCAGGCGGCTGGAGTGTGCGCTGGAATACCTTCGGGCAAACGAACAGGCGGTTTGTGTGGTGTCGGGCGGACAGGGCAGCAATGAAAGCCACAGCGAGGCGTATGTGATGGAAAAGTTTCTGGTGGAAAACGGCATTGCACCCGAGCGGGTGGAACAGGAGGCGCTATCCACCAATACCGACAGCAACATTGCCAACAGCTTGCAGCTCATCGAGCAAAAGGGACTGCCGCACCGCATCATTTTGTGTACCGATGGGTTTCATCAGCTGCGCGCCTGGATGTACCTTCAGCGCCACGCCACCGGGCAGATGGCAGATGCTGCACACAGCACAGCTATCTCCGGCAAGACACCTGCCGCGGTGGTGCCTTCCTATGCGATGCGGGAGCTGTTTGGAATCCTCAAGCTGCTGCTGGCAGGATAAATGGGCAAGGTGAAATAAGCGTGGATAAGAAAATTGCCAGATTTTACAAAAAACTTTTACAATGACAGGGAAAGATTTGAGGTCAAGGGTCTATAAAAATAGCGGATGATTTGGTATAATGAAGAATAAGAGTAAAACAAAACAGCGCTGCCGCAATCAGACGGCACGCAGGAAATATTTTTTGGAGGGATGTTCCAATGGCAAAGGTGACCCTGATCGCCCATACGCCGGACCCAGAACGATTGATTGCAGCTTCTGCAAAGCTGTGTTACAGTCCATCGTCCATCGAGCAGCTGATGGATGGCTTGGACGAACAAAAAACCACCGACTTTTTAAATATGCTGACCGATTTTGGACACCAAAGTCCGATCGAACATATCAGCTTTACCTTCGGCATCGAGGAGGTGTCCCGCACCCTGCTTGCTCAGATTACCCGCCACCGCATCGCGTCCTTTTCGGTGCAGAGCCAGCGTTATGTCAAGGAAAAACAGTTTTCCTTTGTAACGCCGCCGCAGATTGCGCAGGACCCGCAGGCTGCCGCCTTGTATCAGCAGGCGATGCAGTCCGCCCACGCAAGCTATCTGGAGCTGTCCGAGCGGTTGGCGCAGAAGAACCTCGAGCAGCTGCTGGCAGAGGGAGTCGATGAAAAAAAGGCGAGGAGCATGGCAGAAAAACGAGCCATCGAGGATGCGCGCTTTGTGCTTCCAAACGCCTGTGACACCAAGATGATGCTGACGATGAACGCCCGCAGCCTGCTTAACTTCTTCCGGCTGCGCTGCTGCAACCGCGCCCAGTGGGAAATCCGCGAGGTAGCCGAGCAGATGCTTGCGCTGGTCAAACCGATTGCACCGACCATCTTTGCCAAGGCGGGTCCCGGCTGTGTCAGCGGACCTTGTCCCGAGGGTAGGATGACCTGCGGAAAAGCAGTACAAGTCCGCAAAAAATATCTGCAAGAGGAGGCAGAGTAGCATGAAGGGCAAGCTCATCATCATCGAAGGGTTGGACGGCAGCGGCAAAAGCACCCAGATGCAGCTGCTGTGCCAACGGGCTGAACAACTGGGCAAACCGGTGCGCCGGGTCAAATTCCCGAACTATGACGAGGATTCCTCGGCGTTGGTCAAAGCCTACCTGAGCGGGGAGCTTGGCTCGTTGCAGCAGATCAACGCTTATGCCGCATCGGTGCTGTACAGCGTGGACCGCTATGCCACCTGGAGAAGGCATATGCACAGCGATTATGAGCAGGGCGCTGTTTTTCTGCTGGACCGCTACACCACCGCAAATATGTACCATCAGACCACCAAGCTGCCGCATGAGGAGTGGGACAGCTTTTTGGACTGGCTGGTGGATTTGGAGTTTCAAAAGATGGGTCTGCCCGCTCCCGATTTGGTGCTCTATCTGGATATGCGCCCGCAGACGGCTCGCCGCTTGATGGAAAAGCGCTACCACGGCGACGAGAGCAAAAAGGACATCCACGAGGCGGATTTTTCCTACCTGATGTCCTGCCGGGAAGCGGCGCTGTATGCAGCAAAACGGTTTGAATGGCAGGTCATCGAGTGCTGTGACGGGGAAAACCCGCTGCCAATCGAGCAGATTTCACAGATGATCTGGGAAAAGGTCGAACCATATCTGCAACAAGAAGGACAGCAATAAAAAGAAAGACAACGCTTTACAGTCATAATAGCAAGATAAAAACACAAGAACAAAAATAAGAAAGGAACGTTTGTTTGGATTTTCACAGAATTAGCCTGCAAGATAAAGAATGGGTGGAGCAGCTGTTGAGCTGGTCCGATTACAACAGCTGCGAGTACAGCTTTTCTTCGTTGCTCAACTGGAGCCATATACACCAGACCGAAGTCTGCCGGATGGGCGACTTTGGGATTGTGCGCAGCGGTTTTAAGGAGTTTTCCTATCTCTATCCCTTTGGAAGAGGGGACGTTGCTCCGGTCATTGAAGCCATTTTGCAGGATGCACGGGAAAATCAGGTGACCCCGACGATTTCTCTGGCGTTGGAACCGATGAAGCAGCAGCTGCAAACGCTGTTTCCCGACCGGTTCTGCTTTGAGGAGGAACGGGCGTATTTCGATTATATCTACACCTTTGACACCTTGGCATACCTCAAGGGAAGAAACCTCAGCGGCAAGCGAAACCACATCAATACCTTCCGCAAGATGTACGAGGGTCGTTGGAGCTTTGAAACCATCACACCGGAAAATATCGGTGAGTGTGTGCAGATGAACCAGGAGTGGGGACAGCTCAACGAGCTTTCCCTCGGCAGCGGACTGCTCAAAGAAAAAACAGCGCTGACCACTGCCTTTGAAAACTTTTTTGAAGAAGGTCTGCGCGGCGGTTTGCTGCGTTTGGACGGGAAAGTGATTGCCTTTACAATGGGCAGACCACTCAATTCGGACACCTTTGTGGTCCACTTTGAAAAGGCATTTTCGGACATCCGCGGCGCCTACCAGATGATTAACCAGCAGTTTGTCCTCAACTGCTGTCAGGGCTATTCCTTTATCAACCGCGAGGACGACACCGGAATGGAAGGACTGCGCAAGGCAAAGCTGTCCTATCTGCCGGAAATTTTGTTGACCAAGTACAATGTCCGTCTGATCGAGGACGGAGGCTTTCTGCCCGGCTGCCAAAAAGCAAAGCAGGAGCAGCAGGAAACGTTGCAGCTGCAATAAAGAACAGCGAAGGAGGAAACGGCGATGGAACAGATTCATCTGATCGACCCGCTTGCCGCAGGAGAAGAGGACCGCAGACAGCTGGTGCGACTGTGGGAGGAATGCTTTGAGGCGGACGAGCCGTATTTGCAGGTGTATCGGGAGCAGATGCTGGTAAAATCCGATGCCCGCACGGTGGTTTTGCGGGAGCAGGGAAAAATCCTTGGGATGTTGACCCTACTGCCCTGCTCCTATCGGGTGGAAGGGCGGCAACTGCCGGCGATGTATCTGTTTGCCGTCGCAACTCTGCCCGAGGCACAGGGCAAGCAGGTGGCGACCCGGATGCTTTCGTGGGTGGACCGCTTTTTGCCGCAGCAGGGGATAGAGGTGGCTATTCTTGCACCGGCTACCGAGTCTCTGTACAGCTTTTACCGCAAGCGCGGGTATGAGGACTGGTTTTACCGCAGCAAGCTTACCCTTCCCGCCGGTCAGACCGGGCAGAAGGGATTGGTCTGGGAGGAAATCGGCGCACATCCGTTTGCACAGCAGCTAAAGCGGCTGGCAGGGCAGGATGCCGTCCTTTGGAGCGCAAAGGAGCTGGAATTTGCCGAAGCGGAAAGCCGCCTGTACCACGGCGGGATGTACCGCCTGTGGCAGGACGGATGTCCGGTAGGGGTGTGCAATCTGTACCGTTATACAGCGGACAAGGTGATTGTCAAGGAGCTGCTGACCGAGCCGGAGGTTTGTGCCGAGCAGCTGGTAAAACAGATTTGCAGCGGCTTTGAGGGAGGTTCAATCGAGTTTCGTTTGCACCCGCAGCTGGATTTGGGACAGAAGGTGCCTGCGGGGATGCTCCGCTTTTACACACGGGAGCGCCCTTTGGCAAGTGGACAGGCATATCTGCCGTTTATTTTGGATTGAGCGATGAAATAGAGAGAAAAGCAAAAAGGAGTTGGGAATAGATGGTGACAATCTTTCTTGCACAGGGCTTTGAGGAGATGGAGGCATTAGCGCCGCTGGACCTGTTGCGTCGGGCAGGGATACCGGTGCAGACGGCAGCTGTTACCGACAGCGGGCTGTCGGCAGATGAAAAAGCGGCGGATCGACTGGTGGTGACCGGAAGCCACGGAGTTCGCTTTGTCTGTGATTTGGCGGCAGAACAGGTGACCGAAGAGCAGATGCAAATGCTGGTGCTGCCGGGCGGGATGCCTGGGACTAAGCATCTGGGAAGCAGTCCGCTGGTCGACCGCTGGCTGCGCTATGCACAGCAGAAGGGCGTGTTTATCGGCGCCATCTGTGCAGCACCCTCGGTGCTGGGCGAAAAGGGGATGCTGCAAGACCGCAGTGCCACTGCCTTTCCAGGTTTTGAGCCGAAGGGAGCAATCTGCACCGGTCAGGGCGTGGTGCGCGACGGGCAGTACATCACCGCAAAGGGAGCGGGAGTCTGCATTGAATTTGGTCTTGAGCTGGTCAGCTGCCTGGCAGGAGAAGCGACCGCTCGACAGATAAAGGAAGAGATCCAATGCCAAAGATAGATTTAAGAGAATACAAAAAAGAAATCCGCTCCCAGATGCGCCGCATCCGTCGGGAGATGAGCCCGCAGACGGTGCAGGAAAAGAATGACCGTATCTATAAACGGTTGATTGCCACCCAGCAGTACCGCCGGGCAAAGACAGTGGTGGTCTATGTTTCCAAGGAGCTGGAGGTGGACACCCGCCGTCTGATGGAGCACGCATGGGCAGACGGCAAACAGGTGGCTGCACCCCGCTGTGTGGAAAACACACGACTGATGAAGATGCACCTGATTGGCAGCATGGAGGACCTGGAGGAGGGAGCCTATGGCATCCTGGAGCCATACAGCAATCTGCCGGTGCTGGAGGATACCACTAACGCCATCTGCATTGTACCCGCCTTCTGCAACGATTACCGCGGCTATCGGGTGGGCTACGGCGGCGGCTACTACGACCGCTATCTTTCCACCTTTCAGGGAGTGAAGATCGGAGTTAATTACAGCGACTGTGTGCGCCCAAAGCTGATTGGAGGTCGGTATGATGTGCCGGTAGACCTGCTGGTCACCGACCGCTACCTGCGCAGATGTACCACAAGACCTTCGGTCAGACACAGAAAACCTGTAAGACAGGGGACAAAAGGAGATGCACGATGAAAAACGAACAGGACCGCGAACAGTTGCAGCGGTATTTCGGACAGGGCAACAACAGTGACCCATTAAAAAACAGCAACCGCCCCAAGCGCAGCGAGGACCTCTCCTTCGACCGGACCCAGTGGTTTGTATCGGAGGACGGGCAGGATGAGGACGATTTTGAACGGGAAGAGCCACAGCCGCAGGAGGATTTCCTTCCAAACGGTGACAAAAAGAAAAAACGCAGACAGTCCCGTTTGAGCCGATTTGCTCAAAGTTTTGTGCTGATCTGCGTCTTTGTGGGAGCGGCAATCTTTTTAGCCTACTTTGCACTGATCAGTGCCAGTGACCTGTTGGGTCTGGGACAGCCGGACCAGCAGATTGAGGTCACTCTGACCGAGGAACAGGCATCTTCCCTGAGTAAGACCGCACAGGTGCTCAAGGACAAGGGTGTTATCTCCGGCAAGCTGGTGTTTGAGCTGTATGGAAAGCTCAAGGACAAGGAAGGCTCCTTCCTTGCAAAGACCTTCGTCCTCAACAATAAATGGGGATATGACCAGATTATGGACCATCTGGCGTACGACAAGGTAGAGTCGGACATTGTCAGCGTCACCTTCCGAGAGGGCATGACCCAACGGCAGATCGGTGAGCTGCTGGAGGAAAACAAGGTCTGCACCGCCGACGAATTCTATCAGGCGCTGGACGAAGGGGATTATTCCTCCTACGACTTTGCAGGTCTGGTGCCGGACGACGAATCGCTGCGCTTTAGAAAGTATGAGGGATATATCTTCCCGGACACCTATGAATTTTATACCAATATGAATCCGAAAGAGGTCGTCAGAAAGTTCTTCAGCAACTTTGACAACAAGGTGGATTCCGAGGTGATGCAGGAGATTCGCAGCCTTTCCAATGGACTGGGTGAACTGGACAACCTGATTACTTTGGCATCAATTATCCAGAAGGAAGCGACCGACCTGGAAAATATGAAGATGGTATCTTCGGTATTCCACAACCGTCTGAACAACAGCGGAACCTATCCGTATCTGCAATCGGATGCAACCGGCAACTATATCCGCGATGACATCCGTGTCTTTATGACCGAGGACAATCAGCAGATGTATGATGCTTATGACACCACCAAGGTGGTGGGTCTGCCGGTCGGACCGATCTGTAACCCGGGTATGGATGCCATCGAAGCGGCTATCCATCCGGCACAGAGCGATTATTATTACTTTGTATCGGACGATGCAGGCACCTATTACTTTGCATCCACTCTCGATGAACACAACGCCAACATCCGTAAGGCAAAGGCAGTGAATGCGCAGCTCAAGGAAAGTCAGGCGGTCAAGGAAAGCGGAAACTAACGGGCAGGACAAACAACAACGGAGGAAGATTATGGCAGAACATTTTGCGGCACAGCGCGACCACTACCCGGAGGTGCTGGCGCCGGTGGGCGATTTTGAACGGCTGACCTATGCGGTCAACTACGGAGCGGATGCGGTCTATCTGGGAGGCACTGCCTTCGGGATGCGCGCCTCGTCGGCAAATTTTGATTTTGATACCATGAAAAAGGCAGTGGAATATGCCCATGCCCGGGATGTCAAGGTCTATCTGACCTGCAATACCCTGCCGCTCAACAGCGAGGTCGAGCAGCTGAGCGATTATTTGAAGAGCGCACGGGATGCCGGCGTGGATGCAGTGATTGTAGCGGACATCGGCGTGCTGATGGAGGCAAAGCGGGTGATCCCGGAGGTGGACATCCACATCTCCACCCAGACCGGCATCGTTAACTATCTGACTGCCAACGAGCTGTACAAGATGGGAGCAAAGCGGGTGGTGCTGGCGCGTGAGCTGCCGCTGGAGGACATCCGCCGCATCCGCGATAAAACGCCGCCCGAGCTGGAAATCGAAGCGTTTGTACACGGAGCAATGTGTATGTCCTTTTCGGGCAGATGCCTGCTGTCCAACTATATGATTGGCAGGGATGCCAACCGCGGCGAGTGCGCACAGCCTTGCCGCTGGGGATACCATCTGGTGGAAGAAAAACGCCCGGGGCAGTATTTCCCCATCTATGAGGACGAGAAGGGCAGCTATATCCTCAATGCAAAGGATATGTGCATGATCGAGCATCTGGACAAGGTCATCGATGCAGGTGTTACCTCGCTGAAGATTGAGGGAAGGGCAAAGTCCTTCTACTACGTGGCAGTCATCACCAATGCCTATCGTCAGGCGGTCGACCTCTACCGCAAGGACCCGCAGCATTTTGTGCTGCCTTCCTGGCTGGAGGAGGAGACCCGCAAGGTTAGCCACCGTCAGTATTCCACCGGATTTTACTTTGGCAGACCGGAGCAGGGACAGTACTACGAAAACGCAGGCTATGTCCGTCAGTGGGATGTGGTAGCGGTGGTGGATAAAACCGAAGGGGACACCCTTTACTGCACCCAGCGCAACAAGTTTTCTCTGGGAGAAACGGTGGAAATCATCTGTCCGCACAGCACAGTAGAGGACCGCCCGCTTTCCTACACCGTCACCTCTATCACCGATGAGCAGGGCAATCCGCGCGAGTCGGCAAACAACGCCATGATGAAGCTGACGATGCCGGCAAAGGGACTGGTGCTGGAGGCAGGCTCCATCATCCGCCGCGCCGCAGAACAATAAGACAGAAAAGAGGAGACAGACTATGGCAGAAACCATTGAGTTTAAATTTGATACCCAGCTGCTCATCGAAGGCTGTATCATCGACGAGGACCGGCTCAATGATTATATCACCGAGCATTTTCGCGGGGACTGTTTGATTGTAGTCGGGGACGAAGAGCTGATGAAGCTGCATTTTCACACCAACGAGCCTTGGCAGGTGCTGGAATACTGCGCCTCCCTGGGAGAAATCTTTGATATTGTTGTAGAGAATATGCAGCGCCAGTCGGAGGATTTGCACGGCTGATTTTGGGGTAAACAAAAGAGGGAGAGCAAGCTTTTAGCTTGCTCTCCCTCTTTTGTTTAGGATAGGGCAATGGAGTCCTTGGACAGATTTTCCCAATCCTCCTTTAACAAAGAATAGCAAAGGGTATCACTTTGATCGCGGGCGTGTTTTCGTAATCTGCCCTCGAAGGTGAAGGAGCATTTTTCCAGAACCCGTGCGCTATTCTGATTATGCGACCGAACTCAGGCAGCAATCACCAGCAGATTCATTTCTGAAAAACCATAATCCACCATTCTTTTTAACGCCTGTGTTGCATAGCCTTTGTTTCGATACTTTTTGGCAATAGCGTACTCCAATTCCATATAGCCATCATAGCGATTCATGTCGCTTAGGTTTATAAATCCCACAAAATCAAGGGCCCTCTTGTCGATGATTACCTGAAAGCCCTTGTTGTTTTTCCAATATCGGATGGTATTCTGACTGTCGGCAACAGAATCGTAGAAATGAATGCCGCTGGCTCTTAAAGCAGGATCGAGACACATTTTATACAAAGGTTCTGCATCGGTGTCCTGCCAATTTCTCAATAGTAAATCTTTTGTTTCCATAGATGGGTCCTCCACAAATAGGAATTGTTCTACTTGATAAAGTATATCATAAAATGAACTTGAGTGCTGCTGTCCGCAAGAAAAACCACCCAAAAGTTTTCAAACTTTTGGGTGGTTTTGTATTCGGGATTGTTTTACTCGATAGAGGAAATGAGAGATTAGTCGTCCACCGAGCCGGTGACCTCCTGACCGATATTGAGGATATGGTCGCCGATACGCTCAAAGTCGGTGAGCATCTCCGAATAGAGCACACAGCCTTCATCGGAGCATTTTCCGGTCTGCATACGGTCGATCTGACCCTGGCGGAAGCTTTCGGTCATGTCGTCGATCTTCTGCTCGATGGATTCGATCGAGTGCAGGTTCTCGCTGTTTGCTTGATTGTCCAGCAACAGATCAAGAGCATCGCAGCAGACTTCCTTCATCTGCTCGATCTGGACCATGACCTCCTTGGAGAAGGTAATCTGTTTTTCTTTGATCATGTTGGTGTATTCGCAGATGTTCATAGCGTGGTCGCCGATGCGCTCGAGGTTGCCGCAGACCTTAAAGAGTGCGCTCATGTACTGGGAATCCTTCGGGTTGCGCTCTTTGACCAGCATACGGGAGATGTACTTGGAGATTTCCTTGTTCAGATAGTCGATATACTCCTCACGATTGCGTACATCTTCCACCAGAGCAAGGTTATTGTCATGGACAGCATCAAAGCTCAAGCCAACGTTTTCGCGGGTCATTTGGGTCATGCGAATCAGCTCGTTGCGGATGGCAGTGATGGCGATCGCAGAGATACCGATTTTGGTTTCGCCGCGATTTTCAATCGGAATAAACGGCTGGATGTACTCCAGGTGCATGACATCGTCGCGCTCCTCCGGCAGGTCCGGCAGGATGCGGGTCGCCAGTTTGGCAAGATAAGTGCCGAACGGGATGAGCAGGATGGTGGTGGTGATATTAAAGATGGTGTGCATATTGGCAATCTGTGCCGAAACGTTGTTCGGGGTAAAGCCTTCGACCAGAGTGGTGAAAGGAGTTAAGATACAAATAATGGTGAACAGGGTAGTACCAATGATGTTAAAGAGAAGATGGATAATAGTGGTACGCTTTGCAACACGGCTGGTACCGATAGAAGCCAGGACAGCGGTGATACAGGTACCGATGTTCTGACCGAACAGCACATAGACAGCCTGTGGCAGACCGATTACACCGCTGCTGGCAAGTGCCTGCAGGATGCCGACCGACGCCGAGGAGGACTGAATGATGGCAGTAAAAATAGCACCGGCAAGGATGCCCAGAACAGGGTTGGAGAAGCGGGTGATGATGTTGACAAAGGTCTCCGATTCGCGCAGAGGAACCATTGCCGCACTCATCATATCCATACCGATGAACAAAATACCCAGACCGGCGATAATCTTGCCGTAATGATGCAGCTTTTCATTTTTCAAAAAGACGATGAATGCTACACCGATGAATGCGAACAGCGGAGCGATTGCGCCGACATCCAGAGCGATAAGCTGACCGGTAATGGTGGTACCGACGTTAGCACCCATGATAATCCACACAGCCTGCTGCAGGGTCATCATGCCGGAGTTTACAAAGCCGACGACCATGACGGTGGTTGCAGACGAGGATTGGATGACAGCGGTGATGACAGCGCCGACGACGACGCCAAGAAAACGGTTTGCGGTCAGTTTTTCCAGAATTTTTTTCATGCGGTTACCGGCGGCGGCTTCCAAGCCGTTGCTCATCATCTGCATTCCGTACAGGAACAGACCAAGACCGCCGAGCAGACCAATCAAATCAGTTAACTTCACAGATGCTTCCTCCATAGTTTACATAAATTTATTCTTCTATTAACTTTATACACAATAAATGGATTTATTTCAAGAAGAAATCCGAAGATTTAACACGATTTTACAGGAATTTAACATAAGTGGTAAATAAACCGGAGGGATGTGTAGAAAATTCATTCAAAACAGAAAGGAAGCATTTTACAAAAAATGGAAATTAACCGTAAAACGTCTGATTACGGCTTTTTTTGATGGTTGTAAAGAAAAAGGACCCGAGCTGAAATACAGCCATGGGGTCCTTTACAAAGTTATTCTTCCATCTGTTTTCCCAAAAATCCGGCAGCGGCACACAAAAGTTTTTCCTCTGCTTCGCTGGGTTGATCGGAGTCCTCACCCAACAGCACCACACTGCCGCAGACATCGCCTGCGGAGATGATGGGAAAAGCTATCAAAGCGGTGCGCTCTATGCCTTCCACCGGATACAGCGGATGCTCCTGCGGGGAAAGGATATAGCTCTTTCGCTGGTCGCACAGCTGCTCGAGAGCAGGGGAAATTCGTCGCTCCAGCAACTCCTTTTTCGGGACACCGGCGGCAGCGACCACATGGTCACGGTCACAGACGATCACCGCTTTACCACTGGTCTTGTGCAGGATGTCCGCATACTGGGCAGCAAAAGCGGACAGCTCACCGATGGGAGAATATTTTTTAAAGATGACCTCGCCGTCGTTGCTGGTGAAAATTTCCAACGGGTCACCCTCGCGGATGCGCAGGGTGCGGCGGATTTCCTTGGGAATGACCACACGACCCAGGTCATCGATTCTTCTAACGATTCCGGTAGCTTTCATAACAGTACGCTCTCCTTATCAGTTTGGTTTGTGCTGATAGTGTTTGCTGTCCTGCGGGAAAATATGCAAGCGGTTTTGGCAGCTTTTTTTAAAAGAGAGGGAAAATAGCACAGGAAACTTTTGACAAAAAGAAAAAAGCGTCTATAATAATCAGTGAAATTAAAATTTGCTCTGAGCGATGGATGGAGGAGATGCAGGTGACACCGACAAAGGAATGGTTGAAGCTGTGGATGGAAAACAGGGAGCAGCTGAGCTGCCAGCAGGACCTGTCAGAATATTTCGAGCAGGAGGAGGTCGCCGGCTGTCTGGTGCGCACCGTTCGGGTCGGTTTATGTCCGCTGCCCAGCGGGTCACTGGTTGCGTTCGACCCTTGTGCCGCTGCCGACTGTCCGCCGCAGCCATACCTGGTTACAGCGCCGGTGGGGAACTATCCGTTGGAACTGTGCATTGCTTTCCCGCAGGGAGAGAGTCCGGTGTGTGCAGCTGCCCGCCTGCGCTTTAACTATGAACAGCCGGTACACTTTGAACAGGCATTGACCGGTCTGGAGGATTACAACCAGCTGACCACCGGAAACTTCGGCTTTGTCAGCAAAAGTGCGTTGGGCTGCCTGTGCGACCAGGTCACCCTGCAAAAGCTACAGGATTATCTGGATGGGCGGGTGTCTGCCCGTTCTCCGCAAAATCTGCTGGAGCAGCTGTTTTTGCCGATGGTGCAGCAGCAGAATCATCCGGGCAGCTGGGCAGATTGGACGTTGCCGGAAAATCAATGTCGTCTGCCTGTTTTTACCACCGGTTGGGGTGCGGGTGAATATCCGGTCTACTGGGGACAGGATGCCGAGGGCAGGGTCTGCCAGCTGGTGAGCTGGTTTGTGGACCTGCACGCCATGCAGGGAGCGGACCCTGTGGTGGAGGAAGCCTTGGAAGAATTGGAGGAAGCTCTGATTTGGGAGGATGACTGCTATAAAGGGCAGGTTTGTCTGGAAGATTGGGATGCCTTTTTTGAGCAGGAGCAACCGATTGACCTGATGGTGCGCCCGGGCAACTGTGACGACCAGCAGGTCATTGACGCTTGCCGTTATCTGCTGACAGAGCAGTACCGCCTGCTGGATGTGATGATGACCGGCTTGTTTGAGCAGTATCCGCTGATGCAGCTGCAATATGGCTATACCCGTGCAGACAATCATCCCGAGATGCCAAACCTGCTGGATAAAAATGACCTGTGGCAGCTGCTGCGCCCGCTGCGCCTAGTGTTGGATGTGCAGAGTGGCATGGTTTCTGCTGCCTTCTGGGCAAGCTGGGACCCGCAGCAGGGGGTAGGCATCAGCGTCTGCGGGGAGGACGTGACCGCACTGGACACCGCTGCTATCGTTCCGGTCTGGGAGCAGCCGGAGCCAAAAGCAGAACCGGAAGAAGATGAGGAAAGCGAGCAGCCGCAGCCGCGGCAGGAAGGGGAGCAGGAGGATGAAAGAGTGGATTGAGCGTGCGCGCAGCACCCTTTCCGTCTGTGCAAAATGGGTCATGCTGGCGACGGCGGTGGGCAGCGTGGTCGGCGTGATGGGGGTGGTGTTCCACTTTGCAGTGGAAATTGCTACCCACCAGAGGATGGAACACCCATGGCTGCTGCTGTTGCTGCCGTTGGGTGGTGTTGCGATTGCCCTGCTGTATCAGAAAACAGGGATGGAAAAGGATATGGGTACCAACACCATCCTGGAGGCGGTGCGCGGGGAACAGCCGCTGCGGCTGCGGACTGCTCCGCTGATTTTTATCAGCACCGTCCTGACCCATCTGTTGGGCGGTTCCTCCGGCAGAGAAGGCGCAGCTTTGCAGATTGGCGGCAGTTTGGGTGCTAAGATGGCAGATTGGCTTTCGCTGGATGAGCGGGAGCATCAGATGATGATTATGTGCGGGATGAGCACCTGCTTTTCGGCGCTGTTCGGCACCCCGCTGACCGCCACTATCTTTGCGGTGGAGGTGGTCAGTGTCGGGGTGATGCAATACGCAGCGCTGCTGCCCTGTCTGATGGGTGCGCTGACCGGTTACGGGATTGCGCAGGTGTGCGGGATTGCACCGACTGCCTTTGCAGTCAGTGGGATCCCCCAGCTGAATTTTTTGAGTGCATCCCAGGTCATCCTTTTGTCCACCTTGTGTGCGGGGCTGAGCATCCTCTTCTGCACCTCGATGCATATAGCAGCCAAAGGCTATGAACGTTGCTGCAAGGACCGCAGACTGCGGGCAGCTTTAGGCGGTGCGGTGGTGATTCTGCTGACCGTCCTGCTGAGAACGACCGATTACAACGGCGCCGGCATGCCGGTGATTGAGCAGGCGATGGCAGGGCAGGCGGTGTGGTATGCCTTTGCTGCCAAACTGCTGCTGACCGCCCTGACATTGGGCGCCGGCTTTAAAGGCGGCGAGATTGTGCCGACCTTTTTTGTCGGTTCTACCTTCGGCTGTGTGGTTGCGCCGTTGTTGGGGCTGGAGCCTTCCTTCGGAGCCGCGGTAGGGTTGATTGCACTGTTCTGCGGAGTGGTCAACTGTCCGGTTGCCTCCTTCACCTTGGCGGTCGAGCTGTTCGGCGGCGAAGGAGTCATCTACTTTGGTATCGCCAGTGTGATTGGCTATGTGCTGTCCGGCTACAGCGGATTGTACCACGGACAGAAGATTGTTTACTCTAAGCTGGAGCCGCGCAGGATAGACGTACACAGCAGATAATCGGCATATCCTTCCTCCTGCCTGCATACCGTATACCATCTGACGGAAAGGCGGGAGAGGGATGGTCTGCCGAATCAACGACTTTAAATACAAGGACGTGGTGGATGCTGCCGACGGATGTCGGCTGGGCTATGTCGGGGACGTCGAGCTGGACACCGCCGATGCACGCTTGACGGCAATCGTCATCCGGGGCAGATTGCGGCTGTTCGGGCTGCTGGGCAGGGAGGACGATCTTGTCATTCCCTGGGAGGACATCCAGGTCATCGGGCAGGACACCATCTTAGTGCGGACCCGACCGGCTGCGCTGAGCGGTCGCAGGCGTCATAAACCGTAGGGCTGTTCGGGCATTTTGTGTGCAAAACGTCTAAAAAGGGGAAAAACGGAAAAAATGGCGTAAAAAGGACAAAAATTCACTTGATTTTTTAAGGATGGTTTGTTATAATACTCGGGAACGGCAAAAAAGAGCGACAGAAAGCCGCACTTTTTCCGTATCTTATATCACACGTTTTGGATTGACCGGGATGGTGCCGACAGGCTAACCCACCTTTTCGGGCAGGATGAGCAGCCTAAGCCCATTGGCTCTTGTCCTTCGGAATCTCGGCAAAGCTTCCAAGACGGAGGTTTAACCTTAAGGAGGAAATCAACATGGGCGTAGTATCTATGAAACAGCTGCTGGAAGCAGGCGTACACTTTGGTCACCAGACCCGCAGATGGAACCCGAAGATGGCTCGTTACATCTTCACCGAAAGAAACGGTATCTACATCATCGACCTGCAGAAGACCGTTAAGAAACTCGAAGAAGCTTATATGTTCGTTCGCGACGTAGCAGCTAACGGCGACAACGTTCTGTTTGTTGGTACCAAGAAACAGGCTGGCGAGTCCATCAAAGAAGAAGCAGAGCGTGCAGGCGCACACTATGTAAACGCTAGATGGCTGGGCGGTATGATGACCAACTTCAAAACCATCCGCCGCAGAATCCAGAGACTGGAGCAGCTGCGCAAGATGCAGGAAGACGGCACCTTCGATCGTCTGCCAAAGAAAGAAGTCGGCAAACTCGAGCTGGAAATCGAAAAGCTGGAGAAATATCTGGGCGGTATCAAGACCATGGACAAGCTGCCAGGCGCACTGTTCATCGTTGACCCAAGAAAAGAAAGAATCGCTGTTGCTGAAGCAAAGAAACTGGGTATTCCGATCGTTGCTATCGTTGACACCAACTGCGATCCAGACGAGATCGATTACGTCATCCCGGGTAACGACGATGCAATCCGCGCTGTTAAGCTGATTGCAGGCACCATGGCTGACGCTATCATCGAAGGCAGACAGGGCGCACAGAGCGCAGAGGATGCTGAAGAAGAAAAAGACGCTGAATAATCTTTAACGTCGGATCAGTCAAGCATACAGGTCCCAGTAAGGGTTCCTTGTTGGGGTCTTTTCCCGACAGGCACCTGTGCTGGGACCTTTTTTCAAAGCATTTATCCTTTTGTTTTATAAATTTATCATTTCAGTTTGGAGGAATTTAATATGGCATTCACCGCTCAGGACGTAAAAACACTGCGTGAAATCACCGGCTGCGGCATGATGGATTGCAAAAAAGCACTGACCGAAACCAACGGCGACCAGGAAAAAGCAATCGAGCTGCTGCGCGAAAAGGGTCTGGCTGCTGCTGCTAAAAAAGCTGGACGCATCGCTGCTGAAGGTATCGTAAAAGCATATGTTGACACTGCTAAGAAGGTTGGCGTTGTAATCGAAGTAAACGCTGAGACCGACTTCGTTGCAAAGAACGCTGATTTCCAGGCATTCGTTGACACCTGCGCTCAGACCGTTGTAGAGCAGAATCCTGCTGATGTAGACGCTCTGCTGGCTTGCAAAGCTTGCGGCAGCGAAATGACCATCGCTGACCTGACCACCGAGAAGATTCAGACCATCGGCGAGAACATCAAGATCAGACGCTTCACCCGCTATGAAGGCGATGTGGCTACCTACATCCATGCAGGCGGCAGCATCGGCGTTATGGTTAAATTCGATACCGACGTTGCTGACAAAGAGGGCTTCGAAGAGTACGGCAAGGACGTTGCAATGCAGGTTGCTGCTGCAAACCCTGGCTACCTCAACGAGACCGAAGTTCCTGCTGAGGTTCTGGAAAAAGAAAAAGAAATCCTCAAGGTTCAGGCTATCAACGAAGGCAAACCGGAAGCAATTGCTGAAAAGATGGTACAGGGCAGAATTAAGAAATTCTACAAAGAAAACTGCCTGATGGATCAGGAATTCATCAAAGACGGCGACCAGACCATCAAATCTTACACCGAAGCAAAAGCAAAAGAGCTCGGCGGCAAGATCGAAATCCTCTCTTTCGTTCGCTATGAAAAGGGCGAAGGCATCGAAAAGAGAAACGATGACTTTGCAAGCGAAGTTGCAAGCATGATGAAATAAGCGATTTCTGTTCACAATCAGAATAAACGCTAAAAAAGCACAGGAGATAAATATCTCCTGTGCTTTTTTGCGTACATAAAGATAGAAAACAGGGAGAGTAGAAGAGCATTTTTAACAAAAGCAGCAGGTGTTATAGGGGCAAAACCCGCGGGAGGATAGAGGACAGCGGCTCATTCCAATTAGATTCTTTATTGTGCTTTCTAAAGCAGTATGCAACACCCTTTTAAGAGGTTGCAAGGGATACAAATGGAGCAGCAAAACAGGGGCGATGCACAAAAAAGAAACGCCCCCTCTTCGTAAACGGCATAATTCGGGTGTAAACTGCACGATGAAAATAAAAAAGCTATGATATAATAAAAATGATACAAAGATTCAGATAAAGTTATAAAGGGGCTTGACAGACAATGTCCTCACGGAATAAACTCACGACAGACAGACAGACAGACAGACAGACAGACAGACAGACAGACAGACAGACAGACAGAGATAACTCTGCCTGCTTTTGTGTTGTCCATATATTGCCATGACAGAGGAAACAGTTGTCCATTCCAAGCGGGTGGATGACCGATTCCTTTTTGTATTTTTAATAGATAAACGCAAGAAATAGGAGGATAAAGATGAAGCAACGAAAACGAATTGCCGCTTTTGTATTGGCAGCAGCGATGGTATTTTCCACCCTGCCGCTGAATGTATTGGCGGTGGAAACCCCAACAGTTGCCGCAGGTCTGTGTGAGCATCACCCTGAGCACATCGCCGACTGCGGCTACACCGAAGGTACAGAGGGAACCCCCTGTAACCATGAACACAATGAGGACTGCTACACCCTTGTGACCGAGTGTGTCCACGAGCATACCGAGGACTGCTACCCGGCAGAAAGTGTGTCGGACAACACAGATGCCCAGTCGCTGGATTTGAGCGGTCTGTCGGTACAGGTGAACTACAACGACAATACAAGTGAGACTCTCACAGGGGAAAGCGGCAAGCTGACCACTGTCCCTGCCCAGGGAACGGTGTTGACGGTCGCAGAACATAACGGCAAGAAAATTGAGATTCACTACGGTGGAAAAAAAGCTCAAACCAATCCGCTTACTGTGGATAAGGCAGAGCAGGAGGCTCTTTCCATCATCGGCGCACCGAGCAAAATCTACAAGGGAAGCAGCTTTACGCTGCAAACCTCCGGCGGCTCCGGTGAGGGTGCAATCACATGGTCGGTAGTCAGCGTTCCCGCAACAGTGGATGCAAACGGCGCTGTTACAGTAACCGACATAGGGGAGTTCCAAATCAAAGCGGTCAAAGCCGAAGATGCGGAATACAACCGAACCGAAGCGCTGATTACGCTGACAGCGGTGAAAAAATCCAGCAGCGGAGGAGGTTCCTCCTCCTCCGGCGACACATCCTCCGATGATAGGGAAGATTCTTCAGACAAGGATTCCAACATCACCAACCGCCCGGACAAGAACAATCCAAGCACTCCCACCACCGGTCAAACCACAATGGTGAAACCCGGAATCAACGGAAATGCCAACATCAACGAAAGCACGGTACAACAGGCAATCAACAAAGCGACTGCTGCTGCGAAAAAGAATGGCAGCACCACAAACGGAATTGCTGTGGTGGTTCCTGTAAATGTGGGTGACGTACGGAAAGATGTGCAGATTACCTTGAAAGCAGATACGCTGGATAAGCTGGTGTCCTCCGGTGTCAAACGTTTCACCATCGACACCGATTCCATGACCGACTTCGGTTTCACCCTGGATACCCTCAAGGAGCTGAACCGCCAGACCAACGGGGACATCGTTTTGAAGGTGAAGAAAACCACAGTTTCTTCTGCTGAGGCAAAGGCGGCTATCGGAAATCGCCCCGTTTATGACATCTCCCTGTGGGAAGTGAAAAACGGTAAGGAAACCCAGATTATCGACCTGAACGGAAAGACCATCAGCATTGCCATTCCGTACACACCGGCGAAAAACGAGCAGCCCGGCAATCTCTATGCGGTTTCTGTGGATGCTGCGGGCAAGGTGCAGTGGCTCACCAAGTCCAGCTATGATGCCGACCAGAAGGCAGTCATCTTCGAGCTGACCCAGTCTGGCATTTATGGCGTGGGCTATGATGCCAAAACACCTGCCTTCACCGACATTACCGGGCATTGGGCAAAGGACAATATCCTCTTTGTTGTCAGCCGGGGACTGCTGAATGGCACCGGTGACACCACCTTCAGCCCGAACAACGGTATGACCAGAGGGATGTTTGTCACCGCCCTGGGACGGCTGGCTGGAATCAATCCCGACAGCTACCGGACCGGCAAATTCACCGATGTGAAAGCGGATGCCTACTACGCGCCTTATGTCAACTGGGCGGCAAGCAAGGGCATCGTCAGCGGAACAACAGACACCACCTTCGCCCCGGACAGTCAAATCACCCGGGAGCAGATGGCAGTGATTCTGAAAAATTACGCTGCCAAGTTGGGTTACACCATTCCGAAAACGCTGAAATCTGTGACCTTTGCAGATAATGCAAAGATTTCGTCTCAGGCGAAGGAGGCGGTCCAGTCCATGCAGCAGGCAGGCATCTTGGCGGGCAAGACAAACAACCGATTTGACCCCAAGGGAACTGCAACCCGCGCCGAAGTTGCCACCGTCCTGCGTCGGTTCGTGGAAATCATCATCGACTCGCAGACTGCAAATGGCTGGCAGCAGAATGACAGCGGCGAGTGGAGCTACTACAAAAATGGAGAACCGCTCAAAGGCTGGTTCTCCGACAACCAGAAGAAATACTGGATGGACAAAACCACCGGCAAAATGTTCTCTAACGGCTGGAAGCAGATTGACGGCAAGCAGTATTACTTCTACGCCGATGGCTCGATGGCAGTGAACACCACTTCGTCATTTCGCTTTATATGATGGGGAATTCAATCAAGCCGGAACGAATGTAGTATCCTATTATAAAAATTATAAAAAGGTGCAGGTGATAGTTTCATCACCTGCACCTTTTTATATCCCTTTATTCGCCTGAAGATGAAGAAAATGCTTATCATGGAGTTTGCAGGTTTTTTTCCGATGCAGTTATGACTGCTCCTGCCTGACGGCACCTTCGGTTTGTCATCTTCTGGACCTTATCCACCCCAATTTTGCCGAAAAAGAGGTCTGTCAACGACACGGGTAGCACAACTTCAAGCAGCACCTGTAGCTTGTATTGGTTGTGGTTCTTGGTGTGGGCTTGATTATTGCGAAGCTATACAGACATTAAGGGGCAAAAAAAAGAAAACCGATGTAGTTTCCACTCTTGCAAGGATGGAGATTACAGCGGATTTCTTTTTTGAGAGAGGGAATCAAACGGCATGATTCTCGCTCATGGATTCCTTAGGATTTGAGCGGAGCAAGGTCAAGATAAAAGATACGTCCTGCTTGCCGCATGATCATCGTTGTGTTCAGCACAGTCAATTTTACTTTGCTGATAGATTCTTCGCTATTCCAGAAAGGTTCTTTGGACATCAGGCACACCTCCCTGTGAGACCATGCGCTTCTCTACCGACAGTAAACGGAAATTTACACTTTTAAAAACTTTTTGAGCGCATTGATATGCATAAAAAATATTTTTTCGGGATGCTCCTCCAGCAATCGTTTTATCTCCGATACTTTTTCCCAATGGACCTGTTCTGTTTCATTGGTAGATTCCGTTAAATCACCTTCTGCCTCACATAAAAATGTGTTCAGAATGATGGAATATGCTCCTGATAGATTTTGTGTTACACAGTAAGGGGTAAATGAAATTGTAGTTACATCGCCAATCTGTGTGCATACCGATGAATCTTCGCCGTATATTTTTGTAATCTTCAGACCAGTCTCTTCCCAAACCTCTCTGCGCAGCGCCGAAAACACATCCTCGTATTCCCGGATTTTACCGGCAGGAATTTCGAACATGCCATTGGTTTCGTTCCCATCTTCTTTTTGCCTTGTTTGTAGAAGAATATATGGTTCATTGCCGACCACTTTTTTAATGATTGCTCCAACACATGGCTTTGCAAATACTTCTTTTGTCATATGATTCGCTTCTCCTTGTTCCACACCGTTCTCGTTATTGCAGCTTTTTTGATAAGTACAAAACGAAGTCATCATCATGGCAGCAATCGGCATATTGAGGAGATATTTTATCCCCATACCATACACCGCTTCCATCGGGGATATACCCTCGCTTGATGTACATTCGCTGCGCGCTTCCGTATCCATTATGTAGACCTACGCTAAGGTAGACCGTTAACAAAGCAGTTTGTTCTGTTTTTTATTGCAGTTGATCCGGGCAATATCCCAAATCGTGCGTTTTGCTTGACTGCCCCCAAAATCCGACGTAAGCAGATTCTGGTCAAGAATGTTCATGGAACGCACCTTGGTTCTATTGCGCTTTTGTTTTATATCATTATACGATACTTGAACGACAAAATAAAGAACGGGGGATATTTTAGATGGCGGCAACCGCAATTCCTGTTAATGGATAGCGATGTTGACCAATAGAAATTCATATCGTTTACCTCCAGGGGAATATGGTTCTATTTAACAGGGGATGAAGATGATTCGCTCATGCTGTTTTGGTGTGACTTTCATTTAATATGAATACGAAATGTTTTAAGAAAAGGCAGAATAAACGTAGCCATGTGTTTACGAGCTTTAACAGATAGGTGATGAAAGGCAAAACAGCTTGAAAAATATGGATGTTTATGGTACGATAAGAATATAAATATTCACGCATTATTACTATATTGGTATTCCTCCGAAATTTCATAAAAATTCTGTAAGACGCACCAATTTACACAAATTTTTTGCAAACTGAGATGTTTCCATTGTGTGATAAATATAGCAAATATAAAAAACAGCCCAGTTGCTCTGTTTTCAGAACTTCAAATATATTTTATCATTGACCGATACTTCTTAAAGAAGTTTTGTATCAATTACAACAGGATCAATATAAATCCGGCGCCCTCTCACAGCGGTATATCAAATACAAACAGAGCGAAAAGGAGTGATGCGTATATGAATCATCTGCCTGTACAATATCTGATTGGAGGCACAGAAAAACTTAGTGATGCGGCATGGGCATTGAATGCCAAGACAGACGCAGAGGATGAAACGCTTTGGCTGCCACTGGTTGTTCATCTGCAAGATACCGCAGCTGTAATGGAGTATTTGCTGTGGCATTGGCTTCCTGATGATTATTATGACGAATTGGAGTTAACGCAGGAGAAACTTTGCAAAATCGCTATTGCAGCTGCGCTACTGCATGATATTGGCAAAGCAACGCCAATGTTTCAGCGGAAGATATTGGCTCACCGAGAGACGTTGCGGCATCGGCTGGAAAAAAATGGACTAGTTACAGAACCGCAGAAGGGCTTATTTAATGAAAAGCTGTTTCATGCTGCTGCAGGTGCGGAAATACTGCGAGCGGAAGAAATCAATGAATGTTTGGCTGCTGTAGTCGGCGCACACCACGGGAAACCGGAGAGTCATCGCATCGTTTCCTTTCGCGAAGAATCTCCGATGTCTTTCGGTTGGAACAATACAGAAGAACGGGACACCCTGTGGGGCAATACGCAACGGGAACTGCTTACTTGGGCTTTGAATGGAATCGGGATCATCCATCATGAAGATTTACCCAAATGTGGAATGGCTGCACAGATGGCGTTGACAGGTCTTGTTATCATGGCAGACTGGATTGCCAGTAACACTGCTTTTTTCCCAATGATCAGGGAGGACGAGTTGCCTCGGAAATATGACCCGAAGCGAGCAGAATTTGCCCTCCAGAAATTGAATCTTCCCGCTCCCTGGAAGGTGTCTGACGACTGGAAAATGCCCTACTTTTTTATGAGTCGCTTTGGGTTTTCAGCAAATCGTATGCAGGAAACTGTTAAGCAGATTGCAGCGGAAATGGAAAAACCGGGAATCATGATTTTAGAAGCTCTTATGGGTCAGGGGAAAACGGAGGCGGCACTCTCTGCTGCTGAGATTATGATGAATCGTTTTCATTTGGGAGGGATTGCTTTTTTCCTGCCATCTCAGGCAACCTCCAATGCCATGTTCACAAGAATGACTCAATGGGCACAACAACAGCCGGAATCCAGTGGGATTGCTGTGTCCCTGGTCCATGGACAGGCGGAATTTAATGAATCCTTTCGGCAGTTGGAAGAAGGGAGTGTTCAGGTCGGTGATGAGGAGCAGGAACTTTGGGCAAATGATATGGTACCGGAATCTCTGATTGTACACTCCTTCTTCCGAGGAAGAAAAACAAAGCTCCTGGCAAACCTGGTTGTAGGTACAGTGGATCAACTTCTTATGGCAGCGCTTCGTCAGAAGCATGTTATGCTTCGGCACCTGGGTTTGACTGGAAAAGTTGTCATTATTGATGAATGTCATGCCTATGACACCTACATGAACACCTACTTGGACTGCGCATTGAAGTGGTTGGGCGCCTATCATGTTCCGGTAATATTGTTGTCAGCCACCCTGCCCGGAAAGAGAAGAGCCGAGCTGCTCCATGCTTATTCCGGCAAGAAACCACCTGCTGAATTCAAAAATATCCAGGAGTATCCTCTGCTTACCTGGACAAGCGATAACCATCATTATAAATTGGCAATTCCATCGGAGGGAACCAGCCGGACGGTTCTCGTCGAGAGATGTACAGAAGAGCAGGCAATCGCGGAACTGGGCAATATAATCGAATATGGTTGTGTGGGTTTTATTGTAAACACAGTGAAGCGGGCACAGGAATTGTGGAAACGCTTAAAAGAGATCTATCCTAAGGCGACAATACTGATGGATCACTCCAGATATTTGACCCCGGACCGGCTGCAACATGAGCAGGATATTCTGGAACATGTTGGTAAACATTCTACATTGGAGCAACGCAAGGGAGTCATTGTGATTGGAACTCAGGTGTTGGAGCAATCTCTGGATTTGGACTTTGACCTTCTGATTACGGATCTTTGCCCGATGGACCTGCTGTTGCAGAGAATCGGTCGCCTGCATCGCCACTCCAGGCAAAGACCCACCAAGGCAATAACGCCACGCTGTCTGGTGCTTGGTGCGCAGGGAGAACTGGATGCCGGTAGCCTTGCAGTCTACGGTGCTTATCTGTTGCTGAGAACCCGAGGCTTGTTGCCGAATCAAATCAGATTGCCGGAGGACATTTCCCCATTGGTGCAGAAAACATATGATGAGGCACTTTGGGAGCCGGAATCTACACCGGAGTATGAAGATGCGAAAAATCAGCATCAATTATTTCAAAAAAAACAGCGGAAGCGTGCCAGTAGTTATTGTATGCTTCCACCTTCGACAGATGGATTCTTTGATACAATTGTTGGCACAATGGATAATATGCAGATGTTTACAGATTTACAGGCGCAGGCAGCTGTCCGCGATGGAACAGCCGCTATTGAGGTGCTGGTGGTTCAGCAAGATGAAGATGGTCAGATCAAGCTGTTGTCAAAAGAACATTCCAGAGAGCGCTACCAACTTAATATACAACCCAGCATAGAAGAAAGTCGAGTTATTGCTGCCCAGAGATTGCGCCTTCCTTCTACTTTCAGCCAAAACTACTGTATTGATGCGGTGATTAAAGAATTGGAAGAACAGATGGGAGAGAAACTCTTTGAATGGCTGCAATCCCCAGTGTTACAAGGCGAGTTATTCCTTGTTTTGAATTCGGAAGGAACCGCAGAACTTGCCGGAAAGAAATTGTATTACGATCCACAGTTTGGATTAGCAGAAAAGGAGGAATAAAATGTCCGAGATTGAATTTAATCTCTTAGATGAACCTTGGATCAAAGTAATGACAGAGGACTGTACGGCTCAGGAAATTTCTTTGACACAAGCATTGTGGGAAGGTCATCACTATCGGCGTCTGGCAGGAGAGCTTCCGACACAGGATGTTGCAATTCTGCGCCTTTTGCTGGCAGTGCTACACACGGTTTTCTATCGAATGGATTTGGATGGTGAGGACAATCCTATAGAAACTCCAGGTCAGGCAGTACAGCGTTGGCAGATGCTGTGGAAGGCTGGACAGTTTCCACAAGAACCAATTCGAAAATATTTGGAACAATGGAAAGAGCGCTTCTGGCTTTTCCACCCGGAACACCCATTCTATCAGACTCCGGCAGCATCCGTAGGAACTGTATATACTGCTGCGAAGTTAAATGGCGAACTGTCTGAGAGCAACAACAAGGTGCGGCTTTTCCCAGTCTGTTTAGGAAAAGAAAAGGCAGGGCTAGACTATGCGGCAGCGGCAAGGTGGCTTATTCACCTCAACGGCTTTGACGATACCTCTGCAAAGCCGAAGGGTAAGGGACTCCCCTCACCAGGTGCCGGTTGGCTGGGGAAGCTGGGACTTATCTATGCCGAGGGGAAAACGCTTTTTGAAACACTGATGTTGAATCTGGCACTTTTAAAAGATGGAAGCCAGATTTGGGAGGAACCTGCCCCTGTATGGGAATTGGAAAAACCCAAGGGAGAGGAGCGAACAGAAATTGCGATGCCGGACAACCAGGCGGAGTTGCTGACGCTGCAATCACGCAGGTTGCTCCTGATCAGGGAGAATGAACAGGTCGTAGGATATACCCTTTTAGGCGGTGATTTTTTCTCTAAGATCAATGCCGATGCAGAACAGATGACCCTATGGGAGTATCGGGAAGGAAAGAAAAATGAACCGGGCTACAACCAACCGAAACGACTAAAACCAGATCGGCAAATGTGGCGCGATTTTTCTGCAATCACAGTACCCCAAAGCAATGGCAAGACGCCCGGAATTATGAACTGGGTCGTATTGCTGAAATGGAAAGAAGTTCTTGAGAATAATTTTATCATCCATTTCCGCACTGTAGGAGCAAAATATGGTGATAAGGACTTCTTTATAGAAGATATATTGGAGGACCATCTGGATTTCCACATTTCTCTTTTGGAGGAAGGAGGAAAATTGTGGGATAAGTTGATCCAAGATAAAATTGCCCAGACCGAGAAAGCAGCATGGTTTTTGGGGGTGTTAGCAGAAGAACTTTTCAAGGCAGCCGGCGGGCAACCGGACAGCGACGCAGAAAAAGGCAGAATCTATCAGGCAAGCCAAATGTATTATTCCGCAGTGGATATTCCGTTTCGCAGGTGGCTGGCTTCCATTGACCCTGATTTGGGGGATGCAGAAGAACTCCGGGCAAAAAAAGATGAGCAGTGGCGTATGGAGGCATATCATCTCGCAATGAAACAGGGACAAAAAATGGTTCAAAATGCCGGAGAAGCAGCGTTTGCAGGACGTTGGGTAGAAGGAAAGTTTTATTCTTCACCGAATGTTTTTAATCGATTTTTCTGGCAGATAAGAGATCACTTCAACATGAAAAGCATAACAAAGGAGAAAACAGATGAACGACCGTAAAAAGCAGGTAAAGAGCTTTGTGCGCAAAAGACTCATGTACTGGCAAACGGAACCCAATCCGCATCTGGTTCGTGCCGATTTGGCAAATCTGCGCCGTGGGATTGGCAAGAAGCCGGGAGAGCTACCTCAGCTCTGGGAGCTTCTGTTTCGGGATTTTCCAGAGGAGCTTATGAGCCAAAACGGCAACCCTACATGGGAAGAATGGGCGGTGTGCGGTGCCTTGACTCTATATGCCATGCATCAGCAGGGCAACGACCAGAAAATGCATATGGATGGGCAAAGGCTGGGAATTGCCATCGGCAGCTTGGCAGACGGCGATGAAGATCACCTAAAACCGGTTCAGCGCCGATTTAATGCATTTGCTACTGCTAAAGGTATGCCGGAGTGTCTGCACCATCTGCGCGGGTTGATCCAGCTTTTGCGCAGGGATGGTATCCCTCTGGATTATGTAGAATTGGCAGGAGATTTATATGTCTTCCAAACGCCGGACGGAGCTGCAAGAATTCGTCTGCAATGGGGACAGGATTTTTACCGGACTGTGTACCGGCGTCAGGAAAGAAAGGATGACAATCATGAATAACAGTGAAAGAATCTATGTTGACTTCCACGTACTGCAGACGGTTCCCCCCAGTTGTGTGAACCGCGATGATACCGGCAGTCCCAAGACGGCTATTTACGGCGGTGTGACGCGCGCCAGAGTGTCCAGTCAGGCTTGGAAACGTGCTATGCGACTGAAATTTCAGGATATATTGTCTCAGGAGGATGTGGGACAGCGAACCAAAATGGTGATTGATTTGGTCGCAGGGCAGGTTATAGCACTCGACCCGGAGTGTACCGAAAAACAGGCGCAAGACTCTGCAAAGAAGGTATTGGAGGCTGCCGGAGTCAAAGTAAAGGAAGACAAAAATCAGCTGAAGACCGGCGCATTATTTTTCATCAGCCCCAGTCAAATCCATCAGTTGGCAGAGATTGCCGCCAGACAGGAAAAGGCACCCAACAAAACGGAATGCAAAGAGGCTTTGAAAGCCAGACCCAGCGTAGACCTTGCCTTGTTTGGTCGAATGGTGGCAGATGATCCCGGGCTCAATTTCGATGCTGCCGCTCAGGTTGCTCATGCAATTTCCACCCATGCAATAGAAAATGAATTTGATTATTTCACTGCTGTGGACGACTGCGCTCCAGAAGACAATGCCGGTGCCGGTCATCTGGGAACCGTCGAATTCAATTCTTCTACCTTATACCGCTATGCCACGGTAAATGTGGAAGATTTAAAAAAGATGCTTGGAGAGGCAACACCGGAGGCAGTGCGGGCTTTTGCGGAGGCGTTTATCCGCAGCATGCCCACCGGCAAGCAGAACACCTTTGCCAACTGGACCCGCCCGGATGTGGTGTATGTGGCCGTCCGCCGAGATCAACCTATCAATATGGCAGGTGCTTTTGAGAAGCCCGTGCGCGCTGGAAACGAAGGCTATGTTGCCAATTCCGCAAAGGCTTTAGCAGCTTATGCAGATGAAACCTACCGTGATTTTGCAGCTGCACCGGAGCTGTCTCTGACGGTGGGAAAAGGTTTGGAATCTCTGGCGGAGCCTTGCTCTGTAGATGCTCTGCTGAATACATTGGAAGCATGGCTGAAAGGGGAAATAAAATGAGTACGCTGCTTCTGCGTCTTGCAGGACCGATGCAGTCCTGGGGGACGGACTCGAAATTTGATGTGAGGAGAACGCAGCGAGAACCAAGTAAAAGCGGTGTAATTGGATTGATTGCCGCTGCATTGGGAATTCCCAGACAGGACCAGGAAATCTTACATACACTGGCATCTTTGCGCTTTGGTATCCGGGTGGACCGGGAAGGTACCATGATACGGGATTATCATACAGCCCATCCGGAAAAAGGCAGTCCTTATGTAACCCACCGTTACTATCTATCAGATGCTATCTTTGTTGCCGGACTGGAAAGTAAGGACGAGGAACTGCTGAACAAGATTGGCAAGGCACTGCAAGCTCCGGCATTTCCACTGTATCTGGGACGGCGCTCCTGCCCTCCCACCGGACGGGTGTTTCTGGAAATATCCCCTAAGCCGTTGGAGGAAGCTTTGCGGGAGAATGCACCGGATACATCCACCCGGCTGGTGCTGGATGCGAAAAAAGGTGAACAGGGAGGGCTGATTCGGGATGTACCGCTGTCCTTTGATCCCACTCACCGTAAGTATGAATTTCGTCGGGTGGTTACCTATCCGTTGCATCCCATTGCTGAACACGATCCAATGACAGAATTGGGGGAGGAAATATGTACTTAACGCAAATGCGTCTTGATATGAATAACCATCGCACCTTATCAGCTATTTCTGCACCCAACAAACTCCACGGTGCACTGGAATCCTCCTTCCCCGGGGAGCGGCAGAGAAATTTGTGGCGGATTGATAGTCGAGGCGGGCAGAATTATCTTTTGATTCTCAGCTCCGAAAAACCGGACCTCAGCAGGATGGCAGCGCAGTTTGCACCACCGGGAGAAACCTGGCAAACAAAGGATTATACCCCGCTGTTGGATCGAATCTGTCAGGGCAGTCGCTGGCAATTCTGCCTTTGTGCGAATCCCACCTACAGTGTTCCGGCAGGTCCGGGACAACGAGGTCGGGTGTGTGCGCACAGCACTCCTCAAAATCAGATCGAGTGGCTAAAACGACAAAGCGAGAAATATGGATTTATCCTGTCGGAAGAAGAATTCGGCATAACAAAATCGGTCTGGTATCGCTTCAAAAAGGGAAGCAGCGGGAAAAACGTTACCTTTTTGGCGGTGACCTATGAGGGAATTTTGGAAGTAAGTAACCCGGAAATATTTCGACAGATGCTTTGTAGCGGAATAGGACGCGGAAAAGCCTATGGTACAGGGTTGATGACAGTTGTACAGGTGAGGAAATAAGTTATGGCTGAAATACCTGGAATGATTCGCCCGGAACTTCAAGCTCTTCCGCAAATTTCTGATAGAATGACATTTATCTATCTGGAGCATTGCGTTCTGAACAGGCAGGACGGAGCTATCACTGTAACAGACGACCGTGGGACAGTTTTCCTTCCTTCTGCTGCCATTAGCGTTTTGCTTCTGGGACCCGGTACCAAAGTGACCCATCGTGCAATGGAATTGATTGGTGACTCTGGAGTCAGTGTCCTGTGGGTAGGAGAACATGGCGTGCGCTACTATGCAGGTGGTCGGGCTTTGACGCATCGGGCAAACCTGTTGATTCGACAGGCAGAGCTGGTTAGCAACGTCCGGCTTCGCTTGGGTGTAGTACGTCAAATGTACAGTATGCGATTTCCAAATGAAGATGTATCCCGGTTGACGTTGCAGCAGTTGCGTGGCAGGGAAGGCGCCCGAATTCGTGCGGTATATCGTCAGTGTTCTAAAAAATGGAATATTCCATGGAATGGACGAAATTATGACCCGGAAAATTTTTCGGGAGGAGACCCGGTCAATCAAGCGCTTTCTGCCGGACATGCTTGCTTTTATGGAGCAGCTCACGCAGTGATTCAAGCGCTTGGTTGTTCGCCGGGTCTGGGATTCGTCCACACAGGTCATGAGTGTTCCTTTGTGTATGACATAGCGGACCTCTATAAAGCAGATATTACAATTCCGTTGGCTTTTGAGTTGGCTGCGACTGTGGAAAAGGAGGATATTGCCTCTGTTATGCGGAGAAACACCCGAGATGCAATGAAGAAATATCATCTGATGGAAAGGATGGTGCGGGATATTCAGACGCTGTTTGCTGCGGATGATGTATCATGTGAACTTCAAAATGCAGTGTATCTATGGGATGACAAACAGGGGTGTGTGGAAAACGGACGTTCTTACAGTGCGAAGGAGTAAAGATGATTGTTGTAACACTTACGGATTGTCCGCCTCGGCTGCGTGGAGATTTGTCCAAATGGCTTCTGGAAATCAACACAGGTGTCTATGTTGGACAGCTGAACAAGCGAGTGCGGGAAGAACTGTGGAAGCGCATTTGTGACAACCTTCCCAGAGGACGTGCGACGATGGTGTATTCTGCCAACAACGAACAGGGAATGGAATTCCGGGTCCACAACACCCGTTGGATGCCGGTGGATTTTGAAGGATTGACACTGATGATGCGACCTGCAACAACCGAATCCGGTGCGGTATCAATGGACAGATCAAGTAAAGCAGCTATTAGCCGAATGGTTCAGAACAAACGTGCCGAACAAGACAAACGAGCACAAAAGAGAGGCTATGTTGTCATTGATGTTGAAACGACGGGATTGGATCCAGCACACAACGAGATTCTGGAAATTGGTGCATTACGAATCATTGAACATAAAATATCGGAACGCTTTTCGGCGATGATTCATCCAAAGTGCCCGATTCCACAGGATATTACTTTTCCCCGCACACGCGGGGGTGATCCCTCGTTGAGGGATGCAATAGATGGAGCGTTTGCCTTTTCCCCGCACACGCGGGGGTGATCCCTGTCAGACGAGCGGAACGACCGAAAAAGCCGACTTTTCCCCGCACACGCGGGGGTGATCCCGTTTACAGTCCGATTAAACACCGACACGTATACTTTTCCCCGCACACGCGGGGGTGATCCCTATAGGCCTAAAAAAGAGCCGACCGAAGCAGACTTTTCCCCGCACACGCGGGGGTGATCCTCGGACGGGATGAACCTTTTACCGGTACCGTCACTTTTCCCCGCACACGCGGGGGTGATCCTCTGTATACGCATCAACAACACTCCTTTTTAACCTTTTCCCCGCACACGCGGGGGTGATCCTCAGCAGCACGGTGCCATTTCTCCAACTATTGACTTTTCCCCGCACACGCGGGGGTGATCCGTATCAGCAGCCTTGTGAGCTGCCCGCAGCTGCCTTTTCCCCGCACACGCGGGGGTGATTTTCCTTGTGCGAGTAGCAGAGAAGTGCTCGATTGGCGTTTTTCTATATGACAGCCATCATGTGAAAAACAGAATATTTGTTGTGACAACAAGGAAAGAGTGAATAAGAAAGACCTGCACAGCTATTATCCAGCTGCGCAGGTCTTTCTTATATTTGGCTCGGGAGTAGAACCCCGTTGGTACACAATTTTTATGGGAAAGTCCAGTGTGTGATCTCTTCTCTTAAATCTCTAATAAGAGCTCATGGTCAAGTCGGTGCTTTACCATTGATAAGGATTGCGTTAATCGGCATCATATAAAAACCGCACAGCTGTAGAGACAGAGCATGGGTAAAGAGATTAAGCGTAGTATACACCGAACAGAGTAAGAATATGGTCAGTTTCATTTAGAAAGTTATGAGGAACCTCTGGTTCTACATAATACAAAACCAAACAGCATGGATTGTATCCGCTGTGGTGAGTGCCTAAAGCGATGTCCCAAGAAGGCAACCCATAAAAAAGAAGGAGCAGAGCAACAACCGAAGGAATGAGCGGGCGTTTTGGGAAAAAGATGAAGTGAAAAACGAGGGAATTATTTGCACACTGTAAAAAAATAATGAATAAACATCTTGACTTCTATCATAAATTGACCTATAATGGGGACAACTAAATATTGCGTCATAGGTACTCTGTTTTCAGAGGATAATGGGGAATGCAGTGTGAATCTGCAACAGCCAACTCTACTGTATTAAGGAGTGCTTATTCATATCCATTGGATTGTTTTCAATCTGAGAAGGGAATAAGTGCGATGAATTTAAGTCAGGAGACCCGCCTAGGATGGTGTCTGCCATTTCGGTATGGGAAATGAAAGCAAAAATGATAGGGTCATTGCGTTCACAGGGAGTATTATACCGATTTTGGTATAATACTCTTTTTTTTGCAGACGGCACATTTAGCGAATTTACAATCGGAAAGGTGATTCGATGAAATCTCGCAAATTGATCGCTCTGTTACTTGCGGCTGTCATGCTGATTGGAACCATGACCGGATGTAATCAGAGTACAACAACACAAGCGGAAGTCCAAAATGAAACAGAGAACACAACAGAGGAGAACACAGAAACAGGCGTCAAAAAGGTAAAAAATCTGGTAATTGGTACAACTACACCCAATACGACCTTTAACCTGTACAGCCAGACGGACATCTTTGGACGAATCAATTATGTCGGATTTGTCCGTGGAAACTGGGTGTATGAAGCAGAAGACGGTTCTCTTCAGCCCTACTTCTTTACTTCCTTTGATATTTCGGATGATGGTTGTGTTTTGGACTTTACATGGCCTACCACTGCTGTCTGGGGCGATGGTCAGCCGGTAACATGGGACGATATTGCATTTACTATCAAATTTTTGGCGGAAACTGCAAAGAGTTCTTATTTCCTGAATCTGGTAAGCGTTGAGGAAACCGGAGAAGGAAAGGGAAGGATTACCTTCAGTCAGCCGGATGTTTATGGCTGGTTGTCCGGCTCTGCCATGATGCAGGGCGTACTTCCAAAGCATATCTGGGAAAAGTTTGAAGGAAGTGACGAATACAAAAATTATACCGGAGAAGATGCAGCCATCGGATGCGGTCCGTACAAGCTGGTATCCAAGGATGTTGATGCGCAGGTTTCCTATTATGAAGCAATTCCGGAAAATAACTACCATGGGGATATTACCGTTGAATCGGTCACCATCAAGACATATGCGGATGCAACTGCGGTAATGGCTGCTTTGAATGCAGGTGAGATCGACTGCTATTACGCATATTCTTCTCCTATTGATTACACCCTGATGGATATGATTTCTGACCCTGCCGTAGATAAGGGGGAGAGTGTTTATTCGGGCTGCAACCAGATGACCTTCGGTATGACCAGAAAAGCCGGCAGTGATTACAACTTCCGTTTGGCAGTTACCAAAGCGATGGACTGGGCGCTGCTGTCGAAGACCATCGGCGGCGATGATGCGGTTATTCCATGTGCCGGCATTATTCCGCCGTCCTGTAACGGTTATGTAGAAGGACTGCCACAGTTTGCACAGGATGTGGAGGAAGCTAAGAAAATTTTGGATGATGCCGGTTACCTTGATGTGAACGCAGATGGCTTCCGTGAATTCCCGGATGGTTCTGAAATGAAGATTTTGGTGGTTCCACAATACTCCAAAGATATGAATCTGAGAAATCGTATTGCAGAAGTCATCGTTGACAATCTTGCATCCGTAGGCGTAAACGCTTATGTTGACCAGTCGATCATTGTAAACTCTGAGGTGTGGGAAAGCAATATCAAGGAGGGAAATTATGATATTGCCATCGGCTACACAACCGCCGGTATGGCAAGACATACCTCTGCTTTCCGCTATTATGTTTATGAGCCAAAGCCGGGAACCGACCGCAATGCTTCCTGGTTGTGGGGTACATACACCGACCCGACCTTTAATGAAACGGTATGGCGTATGCTGGGTGCCCATTCCAGCGAGGAATATCTGGAATGTATCACCTATCTGCAGAATGAAGCAGCAAAGACCCTGTTCGGTACTGCTCTGAGCTGGACCTCCTGCTATTATCCATATCGCACAGACAAATATGAAAACTGGTATAACCGTGCTTCCTGGGGTGTTGTAAACGACGAACTCTGGTATACACTGACTGCAAAATAATGTGACAAAAAGGGTTGCTCCTTGTCCCTATCCATCGAGCAGCCCATTTTTTATGAAGGTTGTGAAATCCAACGATGACTAAGCATATTTTCAAAAGAATTCTTGCTGCGTTTGCTACGATATTTGTTGTGATTACCATCAGCTTTTTTATGGTCCGGTTTATGCCCGGAGACCCGCTTCAGCACATTGTTGGTCAGGAGGAGTACTATTATCTGCTGGAAAAGGACCCGGGAGAACTGGAATTTATCGCTGAGAAGTATGGGCTGAATGATTCCTATGGTGTACAGTATGTAAGATATTTAAAAAGCATTGTTACCATGGACTTTGGAATTGCATATTCCAATAAGCAGCCGGTTTTGGATAACGTACTGAAAAGTATCTCGTGGACTGTTAGGCTGTCGATACCAACATGGATTCTGGGGGGAATCTTTGGTGCGGTATTAGGTGTTATAGCGGGTTGGAAGCCGGGAAAACTGTTTGATTCTATTATGACGCCGATTGCGCTGTTCCTGAATACAGTACCCTCCAACTGCATTGGTGTCCTTGCACTGGTTGTTTTTGCTTATAATTTGAAGTGGGTTCCCATCAGTGGAATGACCAGTGGGATGACAACAGGTTGGGAGAGGACATTGGATATTTTGCATCATATGGTTCTGCCTTTGTCCATTTTGATTCTGTTTCGCACAGCCAGTGACTTTATGACGATGAAAAGCAGCGTGTCGCAGATTAGAAAAGAAGACTTTACTACAACAGCAGAATCAAAGGGACTGCCGGAAAGAAAGGTGCTGTTCCGTCATGTAATCAAGAATGCAATGCTTCCGTATGTCACCAGTATGTGTATGCAGATGGGCAGCCTATTATCGGGTTCTATGATGATTGAATCCATCTTTGGTTGGAAGGGCATGGGGCAGTTGTTTTATCAGTCTGTTTCAAACCACGATTTTCCTACAGCACAGCTGTGCTTTCTGGTTTCGGCATTTTGTGTGGTGATGGCAAATCTGATCAGTGATATTGTGATTGCATTCATTGATCCAAGAATTGCTTCTTAAGGAGGTGCCGATATGCAGAAAAAGAAAAAAATCAATCTTCCTGTAGTGATGGGAAGCATCATCATTATATTTTTTGTTGTGATTGCTCTTTTGGCACCCTATATTGCTCCGTATGACCCGGCAGCAACCAGTTCGCTGACCTATGCAAAGCCAAGTGCAGAGCACTGGCTGGGGACCAATGATGTGGGTCAGGATATTTTCAGCGAACTATTGTATGGAACTCGCATCTCGATGGGAATCGGTGTTTTTGCTGCATTTGTTGTTACCATTCTGGGAACGGTTCTGGCGCTGTTTTCCGGGTGGTATGGAGGATATGTGGACAAGGCTGTTACTGCCTTGACCAATCTTGCAATGGCATTGCCGGGTCTTGCGCTGACAACCCTTCTAGTGTGCTATTTGGAGCCGGGAATGCTGAGTATTGTGGTGGCAATTTCGGTAACATCATGGACCGGAACGACCCGAGTGCTGCGCTCCCGCATTCTGTCGCTGAAGGAAGAACCGTTTATTAAAATTGAAAAAGCAATCGGACAAAAGGACATTGTCATCATGTTTAAACATCTGCTCCCCAATATCAAGGATATCATCCTTTCCCGTGGAGCGATGGCAGTTTCCGGTGCCATGATGACAGAGGCCTCGCTGAGCTTTCTCGGCTTGGGTGCATTTGCTGAAAAAAGCTGGGGTGCAATCCTGCACTTTGCATTTTTTCGAAATGGTGTTGTCCGTGGGCAATACTGGTGGTATCTGCCGCCCATCATCTGCACCTCTCTGGCAGTGCTTGGTTTTATGCTGGTTGGCTATTACGGTCAGCAGAAAAAGTGAGGTGTAAAGGATGCTGGAAATAAAAAATGTTTCGGTTCAGTTTAGCGATGAAAGTGATGTGCAGGCAGTCGAAGATGTGAGCCTGACAGTTGCCGAAGGGCAGAAGATTGCACTGGTAGGAGAGACCGGCAGCGGCAAAAGTGTTTTGCTTCTTGCAATTTTGAGGCTTCTTCCAGAAACGGCGATTGTAAAAGGACAGGTGCTGTACAAAGGAGAAGATTTGCTGAGCTTAAAGAAAAAACAGCTGAACAAGATTCGTGGAGCCGAGATTTCCTATGTGCCGCAGGGAGGCGGAGGAAGCATGAATCCTCTTTTGAAGGTTGGGTTTCAGGTAGGAGAGCCACTGATGGAGCACAAAGGATTCACAAAAAAGCAGGCGGTCCAAAGAAGTGTTGAGCTTCTGAAGATGTTTCGTTTAGGTAACGAGGAACAACTGGTCCATGCATACCCACATACTTTTTCGGGCGGTATGAGACAAAGAGCAATGGTGGCGATGGGAATTTCCGCAGGAGCGAAACTGATTCTGGCAGACGAACCCAGCAAAGGACTCGATGAAAAGAGAGTTTCGCTTGTGGTAGAGGCGTTTGAGCAGCTAAAAGAAGAAAGCCTGCTTTGTGTCACACATGATATGATGTTTGCAGGAAGAATTTCAGACCACATCTGTGTCCTCTATGCGGCACAGCAGGTAGAGTATGGTCCAACCGAAGAGATACTGAAAAATCCGCTTCACCCATACACACAGGATATGATTTTGGCAATACCGGAAAACGGGATGAAAGTTTCCATGACGGGATTTGCTCCGCCTCACACGGATTATCAAAACTACGGGTGCCGGTACAAGCATCGGTGCAGATTTTGCACATCAAAATGCGATACAATGCCGCCGGTGTTTACACTTGGCGATAGAAAGGTAAGGTGCTGGAAATATGAGAATGAAAACTGAGAACCTTACCAAAATTTATAAAAGCCGTGTGAACAAAAAAGAAAATTTTTATGCTGCCAAAGATGTAAATATTACCTTAATGGAAGGGGAAACCATTGGGCTGTTTGGAGACAGCGGCAGCGGAAAATCCACATTAGGGCAAATGCTTTCGGGTCTGCTGAAACCTACCTCCGGCAGGATATTCTTCGGAGAAGATGAGCTGAAATATCCCTTTAAAGGTCCTCATAGGAGGGAGGTCCAGATCCTGTTTCAGCATCCCGAAATTTCATTTAATCCGGCATTACCCTTGCTCAGCAGCTTGAAGGAGCCTTATTCGCTGTATAACATCCCATATTCTTTATCGACCTTGATTGAAAATGTAGAAAAATTCGGGTTACATGAGGAACACCTGTATCGAAAACCGGCTGAATTGTCCGGTGGTGAATTGCAAAGAGCAGCGCTTTCCAGACTGCTGGTTATGGAACCAAAGGTGATTATCCTGGACGAACCAACCTCCATGCTGGATGTAATCACACAGGCACAGATGATTCAGATGCTGCGGGAATACCAGGAAAAGGCAGGTACGTCGTATGTGTTTATTACGCACAACAGGACATTGTGCGAGGAAGTTTGTAATCGAATTTATGATGTGGAAAACGGAATTGTCACATTGGAGGAATCGTGATGGAAAAAGAAATTAAAAAGATTGCCATTCTTCATTGTAAAAAATCCGGCAGAGTCTGCACCGGCGCTGCGTGCTTTCGGGCATTTTATGACCGAAAGAAATCGTTTGAACAGTACGAAGGGCAACCGGTAGAGCTTTCGGCTTATTTTGATTGCAATGGCTGTGAAGCAGATAAACTGAACGACCCGGGATTTACAGAAAAACTGGAACGGATGAAAGAGGAACATGTCGACCGAATTCATATCGGAAAATGTTGTCTGGCTCGGTGTGAACAATTAAATCAAATGAAAGAAGCAATGGACAGGGTGGGTCTTTCTTATGTAGAAGGCACACATTAGTTCATTCTGCCTTTCAGATTGGGTTTGGTCGAATGACGATACCCGAAAATCTAACCATGATATACTCTCCTTCCGATTTATCAAGAAAGGATAAATCATTCTCCTTCCCACAAAAACAGCAGCTGCCTGCAAGCAGCTGCTGTTTTTGCCAAAATAAAAAAATGAGTGCAGGAAATCGAATGACCTTTTCGTTCTCAAAGGTTCAGGGCATTTTCCTATTTAGATATGTATATAATATACTCATTTTAGCAATTTTGGCTGTGTATTTATACAAAAAAATAAAACAATACGATAAAGTCTTGTGAAATAGTATGAATCACAGTATAATGAAGTCGACCACTCATTTTTGATTCAGGAGGGATTTTGAGCGATGTTGGATCTTATTTTAAAAAATGCCGTTGTCTATGACGGTACAGGTGCACCTCCCTTTCATGGGAATATCGGGATTGCACAGGGGAAAATTGCAGTACTTTCCCAGCAGCCGATAGCAGAGAAAGCGAAGGAAATCGTAGACCTTGGCGGGCTGGCGGCAGCTCCCGGCTTTATTGATTTTCACTCGCACAGTGATACGACCTTTTTGCCCGACAGCCGCTGTCAGTCCAAGCTGTTTCAGGGCATCACCTCCGAGGTGACCGGTCAATGCGGCTACACCGTTTATCCTTGTAAGCCGGAAAATCTGGAATTGATGAAGGAGTTTTCCTCGGTTAGCAGCAAGTGGGATTCCTATGTTTCTACCTCTATGGCGCAGTTTATTGAAAAAGCCAAGAGTGGAAATCGTCCAATGGCGACCAACCAGCTTCCGATGGTCGGACATGGAGCTTTGCGCGCCGGCGTCATGGGCTTTGAAGGACGAAAAGCCACCGCAGAGGAGTTGGCGGACATGGCTGCCTTGCTGGACAAAGAGATGGCAGACGGAGCCTGGGGAATGACACTGGGTCTTGGCTATGCGCCCGGTGTGTTTGCCGACCAGGAGGAACTGAACGCAATGGGTGAGGTGATAGCCAAATACGACGGCATCATCGCTTCCCATATGCGCAATCAGGGAGCGGAGATTATCGCTGCCCTGGAAGAAATGTATGAAATCAACCGAAAGACAGGCGCAAAAGTCCACATATCCCACCTGAAAGCCAGCGGCAAGGAGCAGTGGGGTTGGGCACCGAAAATTTGGGAATACATCGAGCAGGCACAGAAAAACGGCATTGCTGTAACGGCTGATATGTACCCGTACACAGCGGCGGCAACCGGCATTACCAATATCCTGCCGAAATGGACGCTGGAGGGCGGAGTAGCGGCTGCGGCAGCTCGGCTTGCTTCTGACCAGAGAGGTCAGATTTTGGCAGAGCTGGACCATCGCTTTGCGGAAAAGGAGGACGGTGAAGCCATTTATGTGGTCACCACCTACGGACTTTGCCCGGAAGCCGACGGCAAAAATATCTATGAGATGAGCCAAATCTGGAACTGCACCATGTCCGAAGCAGCTGCCCGACTGATGGTGGAAACCAAAGGCAGCGCAGACTGCATCTTCTTCTGTATGTCGGAAGAGGATGTGCTGTACTTCCTGCGCCAGGAGGTCACCATCGGGACCGATGGTTGTGGTATGCCGCTGAGTAAGGAGGAAAATGAGGGCAGACCGCACCCGCGTCACTTTGCGACCTTCCCGCGGTTTTTCCGTCTGGTACGAGAAGAAAAGCTCTGCACACTGGAGCATGCAGTCTACCGTGTGACCGGATTACCGGCTCAAATCATCGGATTGCAGGACCGCGGTCTGCTAAAGGAAGGGATGGCAGCGGACATTACCGTCTTTGACCCGGATACCATCGCCGACAAAGCGACCTATGAAAACCCATTCCAGAAGGCGGAGGGCATTGAGCACGTCTTGCTGGCAGGAGAGTTTGCCATCCGCAACGGCGAACAGACCGAGAAGCGTCTGGGTCAATTTTTGCTAAAAAATCGGTAGGAAGAATGGACCGGAGATAATAGGATAGGGGTTCTGTTGATACTCCCTATTCCACCAGTGAAATCGAGGCAAGCAGAGAACAAAAGGTAAAAAAGAGCGTGGAGAAATTTTTCTCCACGCTCTTTTTGTTATAATAACTTTTTAACAGATTTGGATTTGACCCATAACACACAACTGGGGTATCTGAAGTGTCAGAGCAACGAGTTGACAGACTTGGATTTAACCCATAATACACAACTGGGGCATCTAAGCTGTCAGAGCAACGAGTTGACCCATTTGGATTTAACCCATAATACACAACTGAATGAACTGCACTGTGAGAGCAACAAGTTGACCCACTTGGATTTAACCCATAATACACAGCTGAGTAATTTGAGCTGTCATAACAACCAGGCATCTATTCAAAGCGGCACTTCTCTTGAGACACTGCAAACACAGTTTGGATTTGATGTAAACAAGGTAAGTAGTGTAAGAGGCGGCAAATTTGAAAATGGCAAGGTAATCTTCACTAAAGCAACGATGAGCTATATCTATGATTGCGGCAATGGTAAACAAGAACGATTTACTATGCTAACAAAACACTTAGCAGAGCTGGTGCCGGGTAAACAGCCCACTGTCGCAGAAGATGGCTGGAAGGACTACTGGCGCTGCAAACTGCATAAGAACGAATTCTTTGAGGATGAAACCTGCGAAACTCGAATTACCAATCTGGACGAATGGAAAACAGGCAAGGGCAAGCTGGAAAAGCTTACGCCTGTTGCGACAATCGATGAAGAAACCTTCCCGGATGAAAAATTCAGAAATTTCCTCCTTGCTTTGCCGGAAGGTAACGATGGATTTTTCACACAGGCGGAGATTGACAGCATCACAAAGATAGATTGTAGCAATCAATCGATCTCGGATTTAACAGGAATTCACACATTTACCGCTCTGACCGAATTGGTTTGTTATGAGAACCAGATTAGCAAGCTGGATTTGAGTCAAAATTCTGCCCTGGAAAAGCTGAACTGCTCCAACAACCTTTTGACCGAGTTGGATGTCAGCGCGAACAGCAATTTGCAGGACCTGCAGTGCAATGCCAACCAGCTGCTTTATCTGGACCTGAGCAGCAATGGTTCGTTGGACAGTCTGTCCTGTGACGACAACAAGCGAATGATTGTAAATGGCACTGCCATCAGTGAACTGAATGGATTTCAAGCAGACAATGCAACGGTTCAAAGCGGAGGAAACTTCGACGGTGGCAAAGTCAATTTCACTGCCCATGAGTTGATCTACAAATATGATTGCGGCAATGGAAATACGGCAACCTTTACGATGATGTCCGAGCATCAAACGCAGTTGGTAGAAGGAAAAGCAGCAACCTGCGAAGAGGCGGGACAGAAATCCCACTACAAGTGCAGCATTTGTGGCAAACTCTTTACAGATGCAGACGCAGCAACCGAAACGACAGAAGATGCGCTTATCATTCCGCCTACCGGTCATCAGTGGGGAGAACCGGTGATTGTTTTTGCCGAGGATGGAAAGAGTGCAACGGCAAGCGTGACCTGTCAAACGGACAAGAATCATGTAAAAGATTTGTCAAGCAGTGTTTCTGTTACATCCGAAGTGGGAACCCCTGCCACCTGTGAAGGAAAAGGCACGACCCTTTACACAGCGAAGGTTATATTTGAAGGCGAAAGCTACACTGCCACCAAAGAGGTGGAGGACATTGAAGCCACCGGTCACAGCTGGGGAGCAACTACCTATGAGTGGACGGAAGATGGTGCGGCTTGCACAGCCAAACGTGTCTGCGAGAATGACGGAAGCCACATCGAAACTGCGCAAGCGACCGTGACATCAAAAGAAAGTCAAACGCCGACCTGCACCGAAAAAGGTGAAACCACCTATACCGCGACCTTTGTTGTAAGCTGGGCAACAGCGCAGACCAAGACCATCGCAGACATTGCTGCCACCGGTCACAGCTGGAAAACACCTACCTACGAATGGAGCGAAGACGGTAAGAGCTGCACAGCCAAACGTGTCTGCCGGAATGATGAAACCCACACCGAAACGGCAACAGCGACGGTAAACGGAGTGCAGTCCAAGGAACCGACCTGCACCGACAAAGGTGAAACTACCTATACGGCAACCGTTGTGTTTGGTGATAAGATCTACACGGACACTACAACCCGTCAGGACCTGCCAATCGACCCGGAAAACCATAACAATCGACTTGTAGAGGTCGAGGCAAAGGAGCCAACCTGTACAGAAGATGGTAACCACGCACATTGGCGGTGCGATGGCTGCAATAAGCTGTTTAGCGATGCAGAAGGAAAAAGTGAAATCTCTGTCGACGAGGTTACGATTGACGCATTGGGTCATACTGCGGAAAAGGTAGCGGGTCAGGCGCCAACCTACACCAGTGCCGGTTGGAAGGATTACTGGAAGTGCAGCGTTTGTCAGAAACTCTTTGAAGAAGAAAGCTGCACCACCGAAATCACCGATTTGGAAAGCTGGAAAACAGGCAAAGGCAGATTGGATCAGCTGACCCGTCCGCAAAAACCGGACAGCGGCGAGGACGATAAAGACGAAAAACCGTCGGAAAGACCGGAATCTTCCGAAGAAACAGAGTCCATTGTGAAGCCGAACACCTCTAACAAGCCGGATTCGTCTGTAAAACCGGAACAACCGAATGGAAACAACAATGCAGCCGTTACGGTGAAGCCGACCATCACCGAGGATACTGCCAAGGTGGAGCTTTCAAAAGAAACGATTGATAGAACAATCGCCAAAGCAGAAAAGAAATCGAAGGAAAACATCTCAGTCGAGGTGGAAAGCAAGACTGGAAATTCAAACAACCTTTCCTTCGATCTTCCAAAGGCAACGGTGGAAGCTCTTGTGAAAAAGAATGTACAGGAGCTCAAGCTCAACACGGACAGTGTCGACATCACCCTGAGCCGAGAATTGCTCAAGGAAATTCAAAATCAGATGGCAACAGATGTGCGGCTTACCATTCAAAAAATAGATAACAGTAAGTTGGATGCACAGGCAAAGAGCATCATCGGCAACAGACCGGTCTATACATTTAGCATTGTTGGCAGCAACGGTAAGCAATTAACTGATTTTGGAAAGGGACGCGTTTCCATCTTCCTTCCATACACAATCAATGCGGGTGAGAATCCGGCAGCGCTTTTGGCTTATCAAATCGATCAGAGTGGTAAGGCAATCCAGCTGTCAAACTCAGCGTATCTTTCTGAAAGACAAGCTGTTGGTCTCGTGGCTGATACCGTCTCCTGCTTTGCAGTCGGTTACAAAAACGTCCCTGCCTTTACCGACACTGCAAACCACTGGGCAAAGAGCAGCATTGAGTATGTTGTAGCGAGCGGGCTGCTTTCTGAAACGGGCAATAGAACATTTTCTCCTGATGCATCGATGACAGCGGAAGTATTTGCCGCTGCTTTAGGAAAATTAGCCGGTGCAAAAGCAGGAACCGATTCCTCCTATCTGGAATGGGTGAACAACCTTGGCATTATGAACGGGTTGGGTGAAGGAAAGCTTCAGACTCAGCAGAAGATGACCCGAGAACAGATAGCGGTTGCTCTGTACAATTATGCAAAGTATATCGGTTTTGAGCTGCCAAAATCCTATGAAGAAAATATCTTTACAGATGCAAATCAAGTGCAGGAAAACGCGAAGCAAGCGGTAAAAGCGATGCAAATGGCAGGAATTCTTGCCGGAAAAGACGGAAATCGTTTTGACCCGAAGACAAATGTAACCAGAGCAGAAATGGCGGTTATCCTGGAACGTTTTGTCAAGGTACTGATCGTGGGCGGCAGCAGCGAAGGCTGGATGTGCAATGACAGCGGAAAATGGATGTACTATGAAAACGGCAAAGCGGTCACCGGAAAGAAAAAGATTGACGGAAAAACGTATACCTTTAACAATGAGGGAGTCGTTGCAAAGGAAACAAAGAGCAAGGAATCTGCATCGAAGCCAGTCAGCAAGGTAAACACTTCTGGAAAACTGTCCATCAAGAACATTTTGCTCAACTTATTTTCAAGTAGGAAATAATGATTTCATACAAATTGTGTTCCCCAATAAGGGTAAATGAACAGATTATTTGCCTGCTGTAAACAAACCCGGGAGCGGTACTCTATCAGAGTACCGCTCCCAGGTTGTTGTTTAGGGTGGTTTTTCTATATTCGCAAAAGGAAAGAGAAAATAAAATCAGCTTGCAAACACTTTCGTTTGCAAGCTGATTTTAGAAAGGTGTCCTATTGGATTGCAAGATTTATCTTCTTGTAGATGCTACCTTGCGGAATACAGGCGCCAACAGGCAGGCAACAGTGACTGCGATGACGGCATTGACCAGCGAGGTGAGCAGGCTGGTGCCGCAGGCAGCCAGGGTGACGTTCAGCGGTTCACCATGCAGGAAGTGATAGGTGATGAATTTTTTGCCGATGTACAGTACGATGTAGCACAGCTGACCGAGTACACCGGCGGTGATGATGCGGGCGGGTGCAATTTTATCCTTGGATTTACCTACTACACAGCCGGCAGTGTAAGCCATCAAAAATTTGAAAGCAAAGGTAAAAGGAGAACCGGCAATAAACTGCGGAATGGTGAAGTCATACATCATCGAACCGATGCCGGCAGAGAGTCCTCCGGCAACCGGACCGAGCGAAAGACCAGCCAGAAGGCAGAAAGCATTTGCAACGTGTACACGGGTAATATCACCGCCGATTGCCAGTGGAATGGTGAAAGAAATATAGTTGGAAACAAAGACGATAGCACTCATCATACCGATAAAGGCAACTTCGCGGGTGGTAAATTTGTGGTGGCTGCTGATTTTTCTGCCGCAAAACACAGCTGCACCGGCAAGAACAAGGGCACATACAATGTTAAGCAGGACATTTTGTCCGGCAAGTGCGTTTGCCCCAAAGAACATGGCTGCAAAGATGAAAGCTGCAACGGCAAGCTTCCAGATGGTTTTGTTCTGCTGGGTGGTCTGTTCATTGTTTTCTGTCTGGTTCATAATAACACCTCATTGTTTTCCACTCGCCATGCGACGGCAGCATTATAGAATGCTGTATGGTTTTGTGCCAAAGCGATGGTCCGGCATAGCCAGTACCTTTTCGAGCATGACACCGTGTCGGGTATCGGTCGAATAGCTGAAAGTGGTTTTAATACATTCTTCCGCAAAACAGGTCGCCTTTCCCATGGCAATCGGGAGACTGTCACCGGACAAAAATGCGCCGGTAAGTACACTTGCAAAGATATCTCCTGTACCTGGGTAGGAAACAGGAAGATAATCACAATTTACAATCCAGAAGGTATTGCTCTTTTTGTCGTACCCTAGATTGGAAATCGTACCGGTATCCATAGGGACTCCGGTGATGACAGTGTACTGTGGTCCCAGGTCACCAAGTTGTGTGAGCAGCTGTCTGGCATCCTCCATCGAGAGCGCCCGGTCGATGTAAGGAAGATTCAACAGGAGACAAGCCTCGGTCAGATTGGGTGTGATTACATCCGCTTCTCGTACCAGCTCTCTCATACGTTCGCACATCGCTCCTGTATAGGTGCGATATGCTTTGCCGTGGTCCCCCATAACCGGGTCCACAACTGCCAAAGCGTTGGGGTAGGTGTGGATAAAGGCAAGGCAGTGGTCGATTTGCTCCTCGGAACCTAAAAATCCGCTGTAGATACATTCAAACTCCAGTTCCAGTCGCTTGTAATGTTCCAGACAGGGAAGAATAAAATCGGTCAAATCCCGAAACTCCACCTCACCCAATCCACCGGTGTGGGAGGAAAGGATTGCAGTGGGAACAGGACAAACCTGAATCCCCATAGCGGATAATGTTGGCATAATAACAGAGAGCGAGCAACGACCAAAACCGGAAAGGTCGTGGATTGCAGCAACCCGTTTTAAACGGTCATTCATAGCAGAAGCCTCCTTCGACTGCAAATCGGAATGTAGGTTTATCGTCAATTTTTCTTTGCAGTGTAGGAACCCCTGCCACATACAAAGTATACGAAACCTCATCTATTTTATCAAAAAAGAAGTCAGCTGTCCTGCGTTTTGAGAAAATATATGATATTGCTAAATTTGAGGAAGAAAATTGGAAGAAAACTATCATAAAATAACAAAAAATATTTTCAATAAACAGATGTAGTAAATTGATATAGTTAAATTATATAAAAATTTCCGATATACAAAGAGCAAAGGTGGAAGAAAGGTATAAATTCTATTTTCTTGATGGTCCTTTCGATGCAAAGAAAATGGAAATAAATGTGCAGGCAGGTTTTATATTTGTAATAAGAAGGGAAGTGGTATGGGAAAAATAGGAAATCATTCCTCCAAAAGAAATCATACGAAAGGAGGATTCTTCTTTTTGCGTATGGTGGAGATAAAAAAGTGAGTTGAGAACGATAGAATTTTTGAATCAAATGGTGTGCTTTTTGAAAAAACATGGACAAAATCTGATAGAAATGATAACAAATTGTAGCATATCGGCATCAACATCAAAGAGCAGCGCAATATGATTTATCTATCGAGATATAGAATCTACAAGAGATTATTGATTAGACCTTGCCTGAATATGGTAGTATAATGATACGCGAAAAAACAACGATGAGATTGAATCATATAAACAATATTGTGTGGGAGCAGTCGGGAGGAAAACGGAATGAACATACAGATTGTTTCAGGCTTTTTAGGTTCAGGGAAAACCACATTTTTAAATCGCTATATGACTTGTTTGCAGGGGCGTGTTGCCGTTATCGAAAATGAGTTCGGACCGGCAGGACTGGATGCACAGCTTTTGGGGGAAGAAGTACCGGTAAAGGAAATCAGCGCCGGATGTATCTGCTGTAGCATGGCAATGGATTTTCAGCAGGGGATTGCAGAGGTAGAGCAAAAATACCACCCGGACTACCTTTTAATTGAACCTTCCGGTGTGGGACGTTTGTCTGATGTGGTGAAGGCTTGTACAGACCAGGGCTATTCAGTCGATCAGCTGATTACGATGGTGGACCTTTCTTCCTATGATTGTTTCCTATTAGGAACGCTGTAAATACAAGGCTTTTCGGAGCCTACGAACCACAAAAAATAATATTTGATCTATCACATTACACAAAAAGCCGTCCGGCGTTCAAATAGGGCGGCTTTTTTGCGTGGATAGATCGGAAGGAGGCAGAAAAATAATTACAGAAATTTAACCCGCAAAATTGTGCAACTTTCACGAAAAGGAGGATAGTGAATGGCAGATGAAAAATTGAACACAGGCCCCGGTGAGGAGAAGTTCCCGGAGGCTCCCGCTCCTGTTGCGGCTGACGGGCCCCAGGCTCCTGCTCCCGAACAGACTGCCGCTCCCACACCCCAGCAGGAGGGGCCTGCCCAGCCCGAGCCCGGTGATGTGGTAGTGTCCTTTGACAAAATCAATGAGCTGATGAATGAAAAGCGGCAGACAGCCCGGGCCGAGGTAGAAAAAGAGGAGGCGGCAAAAGAGCCGGAGGAGAAAACGCAGGAGGAACCTCCCGCCGCTGGGGATGGCGAACCGAAAAAGGCCCGTCGGGGCCGTCCTCCAAAAGAGGAAAAAGCGGAGCATGCTGACAAGGAGGCGGCGAAGCCCCGCAAGGGCCGCCCACCCAAGGCGGATAAGGCGGCCCCCGGCGAGGCCACGCCGACTAAGCGAGACAAATTGTCCCGAAGTGGGAAAAAGGCTGCGGAGGTTAAAGCTGCCCCGGAACCCGAAAAGGCCCCACCCGAAAATGCGGCTTCGGCCCCGGAACAGGCTCCGCCTGAGCCAGCCGCTCCACCCCGTCCTGTGGAGGAAGGAAAGCTGGTCTATCTGAAACTTTCCGAAATGCATCCGTTCCACACATTCCGCCCCCACCCGTTTAAGGTGCGGGACGACGCCAAAATGCAGGAAACGGTAGCGTCCATCAAGGCAAACGGCGTAATGGTTCCCGGCCTTGCCCGCCCGGAAAAGGATGGCAACGGTTATGAGATCGTGGCGGGCCATCGCCGCCATCATGGTTGTGAGCTGGCCGGGCTGGAGGAAATGCCCTTTATCGTCCGGGAAATGACTGACCACGAGGCGGTACAGGCCATGAAGGACAGCAACAAGCAGAGGGATCAGACGCTCCCCAGCGAACTGGCCGCCCTGTTGGAGCTGGAAGTGGAGGACATCAAGCACCAGGGCGGGCGGCTGAAAAATGTGGCCGAGGGCGATATTGGAAAACGCTCCGTTGAGATCGTGGGCGAGGCGCACGACATGAACTATAAAAAGGTCATGCGTTATCTGCGGCTGAACTCCCTTGTGCCGGAACTGCTGGACAAGGTGGACGATAAAAAAATGGGCTTTATGCCCGCTGTGGAGATTTCCTATATCCGCCCCAAAAACCAGCGGCTGATCGCTGTTTCCATTGACGGAGAACAGGCATCCCCCTCTCTGGCCCAGGCGAAAAAGCTCCGGGAGCTGGACAAGGACGGGAAACTCAATGGTGATGTCATTGATGGCATCTTATCAGAAAAGAAAAAGGAGGATCGAGGCGTGATTATTTCTACCGCTGAACTGGAAAAGTATTTTGGCAAGGAGGCCACTCCCGCCAAAATGAAGGAGCAGATCATGACTTTGCTGGACGAGTGGAAAGAGAAACAGCCGCCCGAGCTGGCAAAGGTTCCGAAAAAGATGGAGCAGGACAAGTAACCACTTCGAGACATTTTGTCCCGAGGGCCCTGCCCTCCGCATCATGGCTCTGGTGGTATATATCCCCCGTCGCCGCCTGTTTTTTCGTACAGCCGGGAGCGGGCTGTCAAGGGTGCATCGCACCGCCGTTTTACGGCGGCCTGCCCTTGACGGTCTGCCCCGGCTGTGCTATTTTCCCGGCAAGCGGCGGGGGTATATCCTCCAGAGCCGCCCCCTTTCCCATGATTGGGAAAGGGCGGGGGGATTGGGTTGAACTTTCTTATTAAAATATCGGAGGTATTGACTATGAAGCGTCCCCTTGCATACATTACCGCCGCATGGCTTGGCGGCGACAGTGAAAACGCAGAACAGGCCGCCCGCTACTGCCGGGCGGTTTATGAGGCAGGCTTTTCCCCGATCTGCCCGCCCCTTTATCTGCCCCTGTTTCTCAATGACGCAGTACCCGAGGAGCATAAAAGCGGCATCGACATGGGCCGTGACCTGCTCCGCCGCTCCCATGTGCTGGTGGTATGCGGCCACACCATGACCGAAGCCATGAAAAATGATATTGCCGTGGCCCAGCGGCTGGGAATTACCGCCACCACCCTTGAGGGCATCCTGACCGTCAAGGGACAGGGCAAGCGCTGATGGAGTCTGTTTTTGAGGCTTTCATTTCAAATCCTGCCCTTTACAGTGCGGGGCATCTGGTGGGGGAAACACTGCATTTCCCCACCAACACGGAGGAGGTGCAGTCCCTCTTAAAGCGGATCGGCGTGGACGGGGTACGCTGCCAGGAATATTTTATTATCTCCTTTGACAGCGATATTCTCGGCCTTTATGACTATCTGGGCGAGTATGAAAACATTGACGAGCTCAACCACCTGGCCCATCTGCTGAAGGAGCTCTCCCCATCAGAACGGGAAACGCTGGAGGCGGTTATGGACAGCGGCCAGCATTGTGGCTCGGTGCAGGACTTGATCAACCTTACGCAAAATCTGGACTGCTACGACTTTCATCCCGGTGTGGACAATGAGGAAATGCTGGGCCGCCTTTATGTGGAGGATATGGAAAGTCTCGAAGTGCCGGACAATATAAAACCCTACTTTGACTTTGAAGCATACGGGCGGGACATTTCCATCAACGAAAACGGACACTTTGCACCGGGCGGCTATGTGACGAAGGTGAGTGACGATTTCCGGGAGGTCTACCACGGCCCCCAGGACATCCCCGCTGAACACAGGGTTTTTGCTTACCCCCAGCTTTCGATCCGGGAGCAGATGGCCGCTTATCAAGAAATTATTGACGGTTCCTCAAAGGAGGGGTTCCGGCGGCTGGCTGAAAAACACCACGAGGAACGGTAACGGGACTTCGAGACAATTTGTCCCAAGGCGAAAGGAGGCGGTGTAACTGATTGATGAAGAAATTTCCCGGAGCTCCATAGCGATTTCTGTCCGGGCCAGCAAGCTGACAGCCCGGGGGCTGGCCTATGTGCTCCGGGCGGCGGGCCGCCAGATCGCCAAACGGCATAAGAAAGCCCAAAGGCCCCACGGCAGGCAGAGCGTGAAAAAGCTCATGGCTCACGGCGAAAATGTGAACAGCATCGAGGTGGAGGCCCCGAAGCTCTTTGACCGTATGGCTCGCCGCTTCAATGTGGACTATGCCTTTTACAAAACCGGGCCGGACAAATACCTGCTGTTTTTCAAGGCGGGACAGGCGGATGCAATTACCGCCTGTTTTGAGCGGTACTCCCGCAGGCTTCTGGAACAGTCAAAATCCAGCCGCATCCCCATCCGGGAACAGCTCAAAAAAGCGGCGGAACAGCTTGTAAAGGAACCGCCCAAAACACAGGAACGGACAAAGGAGGTGGTTCGTGAAGAACGATAGCATCAAAAAATACCTTATTCCCAACATCCCGTATCTGTTTGTCCTGTGGGCCTTTCTCAAGCTGGGGACGGCCTACCGTCTGGCGGCGGGTGCGGATTTTGCTCATAAGCTCATGGGGCTGGGCCAGACCATTGGCCCGGCCTTTGCTGACTTTGCCCCGGGGCTTGCTCCCTTTGACTGGCTCGTTGGCATTGTGGGGGCTGTGGCGTTCCGGGTGATGGTCTATGCGAAAAGTAAAAACGCCAAAAAATTTCGGCGGGATGAGGAGTATGGATCAGCCCGTTGGGGCTGTCCGAAAGATATAGCCCCTTTCGTAGATCCAAAGTTTGAAAACAACATCATTCTGACCGGGACGGAGTTCCTTACCATGAATACCCGTCCGAAAAATCCGGCCAACGCCCGCAACCTCAATGCCTGTGTGATCGGTTCGTCCGGCTCCGGCAAAACCCGGTTCTGGCTTACCCCGCAGATTTTGCAGGCCAGCGCAGACAAAAACGGCGGATGCAGCTATGTGTGTGTCGATCCCAAAGGAGGCGTTCTCGGGCAGGTGGGCCACTTCCTGCAAAAGCGTGGGTATCGGATCAAGGTGTTCAATTCCATTGATTTCACAAAATCCATGCACTATAACCCGCTGGCGTACATCCGCAACGAGGCCGACATCCTTAAATTTGTGGACGCTCTCATTTCCAACACCAAAGGCGAGGGCAAGGAAGGCGATCCGTTCTGGACAAAATCGGAAACGCTGCTTTACTGCGCCCTCATCGCCTATATCATTTTTGAGGGCCCCGCTGAGGATCGGAACATGAACACATTGGTTGACATGATTTCCGGGATGGAGGTCAAGGAGGATGACGAGGATTTTATGAACGCCGTGGACTATATGTTTGCGGGCCTGGAAAAACGGAAGCCGGATTGCTTTGCGGTCAAGCAGTATAAAAAGTACAAACTGGCCAGCGG